>Ga0308309_10000340_pt1 | contig 31494 bp, 26 predicted proteins | sample HubBroMetageWFT5_FD_192491 | JGI IMG/M metagenome (GOLD analysis project Ga0308309, IMG submission 192491) | Warmed and freeze-thawed soil microbial communities from the Hubbard Brook experimental Forest, New Hampshire - Hubbard Brook CCASE Soil... | ecosystem: Environmental > Terrestrial >...
CATACGATTCTGAGTACCCAGCCGTACAATTACCCTTGTCCTAAAGACCATCTCCTGATACTGGGCGCAATGCCGATGGAATGGTCAACTTGGCCACGAACTCTCGTGCGGTAGAAAATGTTTTCGGGCGAGAGGCGAACCGGAGCTGGAGTACGCACTATTATGGCGTTTGGTTTTGGCTTCAATAAGCAGAAGGTTCTCAGTGCTGCGGAGAAGTTTGTCCAACAGGGCAAGTTGCCAAACGCAATCACTGAGTACGAAAAAGTCCTCAAAGCCGACCCCAAGGATCTCACGGTGATGAACACCGTGGGCGACCTCTACTCGCGTCTCGGCAATTCCGAAAAAGCCGTGGAATGCTTTAAGAGCGTTGGTGATGCTTACGCTTCGCAAGGCTTCACGGTTAAAGCGATTGCCATGTACAAGAAGCTCAGCAAGCTGAAGTCGTCGCTCGAAGGCGTGCTTCGGCTAGCCGAGCTTTACACCCAGCAGGGCCTTTTCAATGACGCACGTGCACAGTACTTGCAAGTGGCAGAAGAATTTCTGCGTGAGGGTCAACTCGAACAGGCGGTAAGGATTTTCCAGAAGACTCTGGAAATGGATCCCGAGAACGTTGCCATGCGGACACGGCTGGCGGAGGTCTATGTCCGTTTAGGGAAGAAGACCGAGGCCTGGCAGATCTTCTCCGCGGCAGCCGAGACTTTGCGCGCTAAAGGCCAACTGGGTCCGGCGGAAGAAATTCTGCAGCGCATGATCACCCTGGATCCGGGCAACGGCTACGCTCTACTGCTGCGCGGCCGGAATGCATTTGACGCGGGGGATATGGCGGCCGCGGTGCAGTGTCTGGAGAAAGTCGCGGACCTGGACAGCCATCCCGACGGATTGCGGACACTGCTGCAAGCCTATCTGCAGACCGGGCGTTTGCCCGAGGCTGGGAACCTGGCGGCGAAGTTGCTGTCGGTTCACAATGACATCAGCGCGATTCTGTCGTACGCCGACGCCCTCATCGCAGCCGGACAGAGCGAGGATGCATTGCAGGTGTATGAGCAGCATTCCGATCGGCTGCTGGCAGCGGACGCGGGAAAAATCCTGGAAAACCTGCATTCTCTTATCGGCGCTGTGCGGGAGAATCCGCCAGCCCTGGAAATGCTGCTCGATCTGTTGAACAAAGCCGGGGACAATACCCATCTTACGGAGGTCTACGAGCTCCTCGCCCATGCCTATGTGCAAGCAGGAGAATTGGAGAAGGCGCGCGACTACTATCTTAAGTTGACTCAACTGGAGCCAGAGAATCAGTTGCACGCCCGCAACTATCAGCAAGTGGCTGGCAGGCTCGGGACTCCATCCAGTTCGCACCTGATCACTCCGGAGGAAGGCGCCGTCATGGTGGACGAACTTGAAGCCACCGCGCCCTTCATTGATCAGCGTTACTCCGATGAGGTAGCCCTTTTCGTTCGGGCGGCTCTGACGGACGCCGAGCTTTTCATTTCCTATAACATGCCCGCGAAGGCTTTGGGGCCGTTGCTCTCCGCGTTGCCCCAGGCGCCCCGCGATCTGCGCGTCAATCAACGGTTGGCCGCTCTGCACACGCGAGCTAGCCGATTCACTGAGGCTGCGGTTTGCTGCCGGACTTTGGAAAGCATTTACCACGACGCTGGACATCCGGAAGAGGCTACTCGTTATGGCGAACTCGCGGCCAAGTATGAGGAGCGCGGTTCGGCAGTTCCTGAGCTTAGCCTGCCAGCGGCAATGCATGTAGAGCCGAAGTTCGCAGTTCCCGATGCTTTGGTTGCAGATGCTGCGCCGGAACCACCGATCGCGGAGATTGCACTGACCGAAGCCGCGGTAGGTGCTGCGGCGGGTGCGGAAGGATTTTCCCATGCTCCCGCTGTGTCTGCTCCAGCGGCGGAAGGGCCGGGGCACGCGGAGTTTGAGATTCAGTCTGCGGTTGCGCCAGAAGCGAATGCGCCAGAGTCGGCCGGAGCAGAATTGGTTGGACCAGAGAAGGAAATCGATCTATCCGCGGAGTGGGAAGGTTCGATTTCAGATGAACCCGTAGCACCTGCAGCTCCGCAACAAGAGGCTGTCGAAGTCAGCGCACCAGCCAAAGAAGAAGTTTCCGCCGATCCAGAAGCGATCAAAGAAGCAGTTGAGGAAGTTCGCTTCTACCTTTCGAATGGGATGCAGGAGGAGGCTCGCGCAACCTATGCCAAGCTGGAGCGACTGAAGCCGGAGCCGTCTTTGTTGTCGGCTCTGTGGGATGAGATTGAGGCTAGTTCGGCGCAGGCTCCCGCCACGGATGCAGAAGCCATCGAAGAAATCTCGGTTGCCGACATCCCCGCGGTGCCAGAGGAAAAAGCTTCTCCGGCTCCGGAGCCAAAACCCGGCGTTTTGGATGCGCTGGTCAGTGACCTCGAGTCCTCGCTCGGGGATGGTTTCCTGCCGCAAGCTACCGCCCATGAAGTAGTTCCTGAAAAGGAGCCCGAACCGCAAGCCGCCGAAGTAGTCGCTGCAGCCGCTGAACATCAGCCCAGCGGGAAGCTGAATAGTTTCGTATCAGACCTCGAAGCTTCTCTCGGCGACAGCTTCCTTGCGGAAGCGCCGGTGGTGAAGGCCGAGCCTCGAAGCAAGCTCCGCGCGGTTCCGGAAGCTAGACCGGAGCCGGTTGCAGCGAAATCCGTGATAACCGTCCCGGCCAGTGCTCCGGCGGCGCAAGTTCCGGCTGCCATGGCCGCGGCCGCAACCCAAGCCAGCCCAGCGCGCGAGGCACCGAGCGCGCCACCGACTTTCACCTATCACCCCTCGGCTGTCCGACCTCTAACCACTCCTGCTCAGGGAGCAACTCCGCCGAAGTTCGACGCTGGTGCCGGGGTTGACCTGGCCGACATGTTCGGCGAACTAAAGCACGAGCTTGAGGAAGACTCGGCTGCTACCGATGAAGATCCGGAAACACACTACAACCTCGGAGTGGCTTTCCGTGAGATGGGACTCCTGGACGAAGCGATTGGTGAGTTGCAGAAGGTGTGCCAGGCAGTGGATCGCGGTCATACTTTCCCGCATATCATGCAGACCTACACTTGGTTGTCCCAGTGCTTCCTCGACAAGGGCATTCCGGAAGCGGCCATCCGGTGGTACGAACGGGCGCTCAAGCTGCCCACGATTGATGCAGAAACGTGCACCGCATTGCATTACGAGTTGGCATCCTCTTATGAGGCCGCCGGGGACAAGACCGCGGCCCTGAACCACTTCATGGAAGTGTACGGCAGTAACATCGATTACAGGGATGTAGCCGAGCGCATTAAGACCCTGAAGTCGTAGAATGTCCGAATGGGTTTCCACCTTCTTACGCTGGGAATGTGCTTTGGCAAAACCCGGCCCGCAACACTGAAGCTCCTCAGGAGCGTGCGGTGACTGCGGATCCGAATACACCTCAAACAATTCCTCCAGGCTCGTTGGGGGCGAAGCTGTCTTCGCCGGAACGCCGGGATGGTTCCACTGCAGCCGTAGAGATACCACCCGAGCAACAGGGAGGAAACCGCTACGTGGGTGTCGAGCTTTGGCTGCATCGGATTACGGTGCTGATGTTCGGGTTGGTCTGTGCCATTGTAGGTGTACTTCTCGTGATTCTTCCCTGGAGACCGGAATGGACCGACAACCATCTGCTGATGGCATACCCGGGATTGCGGACATTCGTTTCCAACGGCTTCGTTCGCGGGGTCTGCAGCGGGCTGGGAATCCTTGATATCTGGATCGGATTCTCTGAAGCACTTCACTACCATGAGGTAAAACACCCCTGAAGCAAGTCGCTGGCCGGCGAGTTGCACTTACTCCGCCGGCCTGCCGGATAACAAGGTCGATGGAATCATGGAAAGACGGCACCACTTATGAGCGAGAGTGAAAAGAAACGTGCGCCTCTGGCGTACGAAAATGAAGCCTTTTTGAATAGTCCGGATGGACGCATCCTGCGCATCCTGTCCGAATACATGGAGCCCCTTGCCCGCTTTCGCCGCGAGCAGATTCAGGACACAGTCGTGTTCTTTGGCTCAGCCCGCTTCTCCAGTCGCGCCGGCGCCCAGGACAAGCTCGGCGAATTGGAATCGAGCGCTTTACAGTTGTCCGGCAGCCAGCTCGAAACCTGCAGAAAACGGGCAGTCGCGGCTGTGGACATGGCGCGTTATTACGAAGACGCGCGCCAGCTGGCTTTTCTTTTGAGCAAGTGGTCAATTCAAATTCCCGCTCGCCGGCGGCGCTTCGTGGTCACGACTGGTGGCGGTCCGGGCATCATGGAAGCAGCCAATCTCGGTGCAAAAGAGGCTGGAGCGAAGACAGTGGGACTGAATATCGCTCTGCCGTTCGAGCAGATGCCCAATCCCTACATCACTCCGTCGCTGAATTTCGAGTTTCATTACTTCTTCATGCGCAAGTTCTGGTTCGCGTATCTCTCCAAGGCACTGGTGATCTTCCCTGGCGGCTTCGGAACCATGGATGAGTTTTTCGAAATCCTTACTCTTGCGCAGACGCAGAAGCTGGCGAAGAAGATTCTCGTCGTTGTCTACGGCAGCGAATACTGGAACCGGCTGATCAACTTCCAAACCATGGTGGATGCGGGAACGATTTCTTCCGAGGATCTGGAGCTTTTCAAGATCGTGGATTCGCCGGAAGAGGGTTTTGAGTTTTTACGCGATGGACTGACCAAGTACCACCTGGGGCCGGAACCGAAGCATAAAGGCGAACAGGGCGAGCGAGTTCCCGAAATCGCGAAGACCAATCCTTAAAGGCTTGCTGCTTCTCTACATCACAGATCGTGTCCAGTTCCGCGGTGATGAAAGCGCTCGCCAGGGCGCTTTGCTTGCGAAGATCGCGGAGGCGACTCGTTGCGGTGTGGACCTCATTCAGTTGCGCGAGAAAGATCTTCCCATTCGTGAGCTCGAAATTCTTGCCCGCACCGCGGTTCGTGTTATTCGCGAAAATTCTCTACTGAGAGCTGAAAAGCGGGAGGCGAGCACTCGCTTGCTCATTAACTCGCGCACCGACGTCGCGATTACCAGCAGTGCTGACGGGGTGCATTTGCGATCCAACGATATTTCACCATCAAACGTGCAGAAAATTTGGCTTGCGGGCAGACAGCGTACCCACGCACTGGTCACTGTTTCGTGTCATTCCACGGCCGAGGTTGCTCGGGCTGCGGCCGACGGGTCTGACTTCGCCGTGTTCGCCCCCATTTTTGAGAAGAAGGATGCCCCGAAGGCAAGTCCTGCCGGTCTTGGGGGACTGCGTGAAGTTTGTCATCAGAAGGTCCCCGTGCTTGCTCTCGGTGGCATTACGATCGAGAATGCTCGCGCCTGCCTGGATGCGGGGGCGGCTGGCATTGCCGGGATTCGCCTTTTTCAGGAGAACGACATCGCAGAAGTGGTGCGACGCCTGAAGGCCTAGCCCGTCCATTTCTTGCCAGTCTTCAGGATATCCATAGCTTTTGCCAGACGGCGCTGACGCGTTTCTTCTTGTTTAGCTGAGCTGATTGAAAGCGCGATCTCTTTCTTATTCGTAAACGAGAGCTTCTCCCAATTAGCCTGAGCGGTCTTGCTCTTGGCCAGTTCTTTCTTCAGACGCGGGGGCGCTTCCACGATCCGCTCGCCTTCATCTCGTTCCATCACAACGCTCACGGTGTCCCCCGGTTTCACTCCAGCGCCGTCGCGTAATGCCTTAGATACGGGCATCATATGCGATGGACTCGGCCTCGAGGAGCTTCCGCTTCCCGGCAAACAGTCACCCATGGGCATCAACGAAGAACGAAAAGGGTATCCATTGATGGTGCCTCGCACGGGTACCCGTGCCCGAGTTCCGAAGACTTCAACAACATCAAATGGTGGCGTAAGCGCCGCGACCACGCCAATTTCTCTTCCCGCTATTTTCACTGTGAATTCGAGTTTCTTCATATTGCAGACCCCGATGGCGAACTCGCGCAGAAACTATAAGCTCACGGTCAGTTCGAGGCAAGCCAAGATGGCGCGGTGTGAAGTGAGAAAAAAAGGTCGAGAAGAAAATCAGCGTACGACCTTTGTGCTACGCTCGTCAACCAGATGAGCGGTTCACCAACAGCATCTCCAATTGGAGAGGATAGGTCGGAAGACCCGAAGCTCGCGCTCATTCCCGCGGGCTGGTTCTGCATGGGCTCGGAGGCGGGCCAAGAAAACGAACGTCCCGTGCACCGCGTTTGGGTCGACGCCGTTTACTTTGCAACTTGTCAGCTGACCAATGCGGAGTACGGTCGTTTTCTACGCGCAACTGGAAGCCAGGCGCCTCCACTCTGGGATGATCCGAATTTCAATTACCCCGAGCAGCCCGTGGTTGCGGTTTCGTGGTTCGAGGCGGTGAAATACTGCGAATGGCTGGGCGAATTGAATGGCCGCAAGTATCGCCTGCCTACTGAAGCCGAGTGGGAGCGGGCCGCGCGCGGCGGATTTGAGAGCAGACTTTTTCCCTGGGGTGACGACCCGCCAGAGTCATTGCCCAACTATGGGAAGCGCTGGAAGGCTGGTCCCGAACCGGTCGGACGGTCTATGCCCAACGCATTCGGACTCCACGACATCTGCCAGAATGTGCACGAGTGGTGTGGTGATTGGTATCGGCCCGATTATTATGTGGTCTCGCCTGAGCGCAATCCGCGCGGGCCGGATAGCGGTGAACGCCGCGCTTCTCGTGGAGGATCGTGGCGCCACCACATCAAAGTCACTCGTTGCGCTGCCCGCTCCAGCATTCCGCCGCAGTTCCAGTATGCGGACTACGGATTCCGCGTAGCCTGTGACCCGCTAGCCTCTATTTGAATTAGGCCCGCTTTTGTCGGGGTGAGAGCATGGCGAGAATTTCGCGAAGCCCCTGCCGGATCTGCTTTAGGTCGGGTGTAGTCCGCTCGGGGAAAGGCAGGGGGGTCTGTTTCTTGTCGACCTTGTTCTCCGCACGCAAATGTTGCCGCGCACCGGCAATCGTGAACCCTTCTTCATAAAGAAGCTTCTTTATGCGCAATACATTTTCAACGTCTTTGTGGCGATACATGCGCTGTCCGGTGCTGCCCTTAACCGGTTTGAGCTGGGGGAACTCGGTTTCCCAGAAACGCAGGACGTACGCGGGCAAACGACACAACTGTGCAACTTCTCCGATGCGAAAATAGAGTTTGTCCGGGATCACCACGTCGGTGGTCTTGGTGGACTTGGCCGCTGCTTTGTTGCGCGAGCTCATCGGGGTTCTAGAAGTGGCTTGCATCGCAGCTGAGCCTCACTCCCTATCCGCGTTTCTAGCACGACCGGGCCTTCGGAACAACCCCTCATTTTCCAGGAAAATCTTTTCCCTTGTATCGCAGCGTTGCAGGATCAACAAAAAACCCCCGGAGAGGTGCTTCTCTCGAGAGGCTTTTCTGAATTTCTACTTGTGCGAAGTATCGTTTCGCGTACGGTTAGTGTTTCTTTTTCTTGGCAGCCTTTTTCTTTGCTGGCATGAAGTTTCCTCCGTGAACAATTTTTCCCTTGAAAAGGGGGCCCTTATTTCGAAATCGATGCCCAACTGTAGTAGGGGCAACGACTCCACCCCAAGATATTGAGGACTATTACTTTCATTGTCAATAGAATTCTTCAATTGAGACGTTTCCATTTGGGCGACCGACTCACCTCCGTGTCGTACACTGCCACCGTAGTTCTATTCCGCCCATGCGTTCCGCCAATAGCAGACGTGATCCCATCGAGCTGGAAATATTCAAGAACATCTATCACTCCATTGCCGAAGAGATGGGCGCGGCGCTGCGCCGGACCGCTTTTTCCCCGAACATCAAAGAACGCCGCGACTACTCTTGCGCGGTGTTCGACTCCGACGGCGAAGTGATTGCCATGGGCGATCACATGCCGGTTCACCTGGGTTCGATGCCGATGTCGGTTCGTGCGGCGATCGATCAATTCGACCTCGAACCCGGAGATATCGCAATGTTGAACGATCCATTCCGCGGCGGAACCCATCTGCCGGACATCACGCTGGTCGCTCCGGTGTACGTGTCGTCCGGTCGCGCGCGCCCACGGGCGAAGAGCACAGTTCCGGATTTCTACGTCGCTTCGCGTGCCCACCACGCTGACGTCGGGGGTGCCTATCCAGGTTCGATGGGCCTTTGTCGCGAGATCTATCAGGAAGGATTTCGCATTCCGCCGGTGAAGATCATGCGGGCTGGGAAGATGCAATCGGATGTCCTGGCGCTTCTCCTGAGCAATGTCCGCACGCCTCAGGAACGCGAGGGCGATCTCAGTGCGCAGATTGCAGCTTGTCACACGGGTGCAGACCGACTGCGGGACGTTTGCGACCGCTATGGTCTGGATCGAACTAAAAAGGCAGCGGTTGAGTTACTCGACTACTCCGAGGAAATGATGCGTGCATTTCTCAACCAGGTGCCCAGCGGAACGTACCATGCAGAAGACTTTCTGGACAATGATGGAATCAGCACGAAGCCTGTAAAGATTGCGGTGAGTTTGCAGTTCGGAAAGCATTTGCGATCCCGGTCCTCCGGCCGAGCGGTCGTGGTGGATTTCACTAGCAGCGATCCGCAAGTCGAGGGCAGCGTGAATGCCGTGGAGGCAATTACGTATTCCGCTTGTTTTTATGTCTTCCGTTGCTTGTTGGCTGAAGACGTGCCGGCGACCGCAGGGCTGATGGGTCCGATTGAGGTGATCGCTCCAAAACGAACCGTAGTCAACGCCCGCCCGCCGGCTGCTGTGGCCGGCGGAAACGTTGAGACCTCGCAGCGCATCGTGGATGTGTTGCTACGAGCGTTGGCGCTGGCGGTCCCGGACCGGATTCCCGCGGCCGCGTCGGGAACCATGAACAATCTGACCATCGGTGGGATTGATCCTCGAACCAGCGAACCCTTCGCGTATTACGAGACCATCGCGGGGGGGATGGGAGCCCGTCCCTCGAAATCTGGAGTGTCTGGCGTGCACACGCACATGACGAATTCGCTGAACACGCCCGCTGAGGCGTTGGAGTACGCGTATCCGTTGCGCGTGCGGCAATATTCTCTGCGACCGGACAGCGGTGGTAAAGGTAAGTATTCGGGTGGAGATGGAATCATCCGGGAAATCGAAGCGCTGTCTGATGCCGAGGTGACCCTGTTAGCGGACCGGCGTGAGCGCGGCCCTTACGGTCTGGCAGGTGGCAAAGAGGGAACTCCGGGGGAAGCTGCGATCATTCGCAAAGATGGGACGTCGCAAGCGTTGCCCGGCAAGTTCAACATTCGGCTGCGTAAGGGTGAACGGATTCGCATTGAAACGCCGGGCGGCGGTGGTTGGGGTGGTGATTCATTGTTATTCTGACTCTCTTCGGTACGAAGCGAATCCCCGCGCTTTGAAACGAATCCAACTAAAAGATCGGATTTCACGCCCAATTACGAGGAAGCCTCAAATGCAAACCGACCTTGCCACCCACTACCTTGAGGAAGCCCGGCGCCAGTTCCGCGGGCACAAACGCCTGGCCGAGGCCGCCATGGCTCAACTGAAAGACGAGGAGTTCTTCATCGCGCTCGATCCCGAGTCTAATTCCATCGCTGTCATCGTCAAGCATCTGGCCGGCAATATGCGCTCGCGCTTCACCGACTTCCTGACCACCGACGGCGAGAAACCGGATCGCAACCGCGACATGGAATTCGAAATGAACTCAGGGACAACCCGCGCGGAGGTCATGCGCTGGTGGGAAGAAGGCTGGACGCGTGTGTTCGCGACCATCGACGCTCTCGAGCCCGATGACCTCACGCGCACGGTCACGATCCGTGGCGAGCCCCACACCGCGATGCAAGCCATCAACCGGCAAATCGCGCACTACGCTCAACACACCGGACAAATCGTCTTCCTGGCCAAACACTTGCGATCGAGCAAATGGAAGTCGCTGAGCATTCCGCGCGGGAAGTCGAAAGACTTGAACACCCTGGCCCAGAAATATGAAAAAGGCGTAATTCGCGAGCGCCCGGAAGGGCGTTGACCTTGCCGCATACCGCTTTCGGTTAGCCTGCCCGTTGGGATGCTAGAATTCAAGGTTTTGGTTTTGAATCTGAAATCATAAGTAAGGCGGTTCCATGTCTGACACCATGCAGGCAGTCGTAAAAACAAAAGCTGCACCCGGCGCGGAGATTCGCGAGGTGAAGATTCCCGCGTTCGGACGCAATGACGTTCTGGTTAAGGTCAAAGTTGCGTCGATCTGCGGTACCGACCTGCACATTTACGAGTGGGACCGCTGGGCGCAGAAGCGCATCCATCCACCGCTCATCCCGGGCCACGAATTCTGCGGCGAGGTGGCGGCTTTTGGCGATGAGGTCACAAGCGTCAAGGAAGGCGATTTCGTCTCTGCCGAGATGCACGTGGCTTGTGGCAAGTGTTTGTTGTGCCGCACTGGCGAAGCCCATATCTGTCAGAACGTGAAGATCATTGGCGTCGATGCCGACGGCGCATTCGCGGAGTACGTGGTCATTCCAGAGTCAAATATCTGGAAGCTCGATCCCGCCATCCCGCAGGAGTACGCTTCCATCCTCGATCCCCTGGGCAATGCCGTTCACACCGTGCTGGCGGGTGAGGTTGCCGCTAAGACCATCGCCATCACGGGATGCGGGCCTATCGGACTGTTCTCTATTGCGGTAGCGCGGGCCGTGGGCGCAGCGCAAGTGTTTGCCATCGAGGTCAACGAGCACCGACGACGGCTCGCAAAGGAGATGCACGCCGACCTGGTGCTCGATCCGTCGAAGGAACCCGTGAAGTCGCTCATCATGGAACGGACCGACGGCCTGGGAGTTGACGCCGTCCTCGAAATGGCGGGACATCCTGATGCCATTCGAACGGCCTTCGACATCGTACGGCGCGGCGGGCGAATTTCCCTCCTCGGTCTCACCTCCAAACCAATTTCTCTGAATTTTTCCGAGGACATTATCTTTAAGGGCATCACCATCCAGGGCATCAACGGCCGCCGCATGTACCAGACCTGGTATCAGATGACGGCTTTGCTCAAGAACGGCAAGCTCGACCTGCATCCGGTGATCACAGACCGCATCGCGATGAAGGATTTTTCGAAGGCTATGGAACGTTTGAAGACGGGGGAGGCGAGCAAAATTCTGGTTTATCCGAATGGTACAAAGTAACGTCGCGCCGGCTAAGCCTCAGCGGGCACGTGCACAATTTTTTTCTGGATCGCGTAGGTTACTAGCTGAGCTTTGTTGTGGATGTCCAGCTTCCGCATTAGATTAAACCTGTGAGCTTCTACGGTCTTGACGCTGAGTCCCAACGCACCGGCGATTTTTCTTGCAGAGTTACCTTCCGCAATCAGTTTCACGACCTCACGCTCCCGAGGCGTGAGGTTCGAACGGCGCAAATTCGCTACTTGCTGCACAAACACTACTCCCTTTGGCCAAAGTAAATTCGGAGGGGTTCCGGGCGGTGAAAAGCGCGCCGGACAGCCCGAGACGGGTTTCAAAAAGCTTGAATGTATTGTACAAGCCTTCCACCTCGTCCGCCACTGTGGAAGGTTGATTTTGCGACAGTGCGCCGGGCGAAAAGCAACTCTCTAGTTCATCGGATACAATCCAGAGCGATGCTTCGTTATTTCACATCCGGGGAATCGCATGGGGAAGCTCTGGTCGCTTTCCTCTCGGGCATGCCCGCAGGATTGCACGTCGATCAGGCTTTTCTGGACCGCGAACTCTGGCGTCGTCAACAAGGCTACGGCCGAGGCGGCCGCATGAAGATCGAGCGCGATACTGCGCACATCCTCTCTGGAGTGCGCCATGGAATGACGATCGGTTCGCCGATTGCCGTTCTGTTGGAGAATAAGGATTGGAAAAACTGGCAGGAATCACTTCCAGTGGAGCAAGGGGATCCTGCCAAACACAAACGAGTGGCTTCGCCACGGCCCGGCCACGCCGATCTCGCTGGTGCTCTGAAGTACAATTTTGCGGACGCTCGTTATGTCCTGGAACGTGCCTCCGCCCGGGAATCCGCGGCACGAGTTGCGATCGGCAGTCTGGCAAAACTGCTGGCCCGGGAATTTGGAATCGAAGTGTTGAGCCATGTAATCTCGGTGGGCAATGCGTCGATCGGCGAGGAGATTGCTTGGCAGCGTATCGCTCCCTTGCGCGACCGCGATGAGGTTCTCCTGAATTGCGCCGATGCGGATGCCGAATTGCGGATGAAGGAAGAAGTTGACCGGGTGCTCAGGACCGGAGATTCGGTGGGAGGCGTGTTCGAAGTAGTCGCCCACAATGTTCCTCCCGGGCTGGGCACGTACGCACAATGGGATGAGCGTTTGGACGCGTTATTAGCTGGCGCGGTAATGTCGCTGCAGGCGGTAAAGGCGGTCGAGATCGGCTCGGGCATCACTGCCGCTTCTTCCCTCGGCTCCGCGGTGCATGATGAAATAGGGTACGACGAGTCCACAGGTTTTGCCGGGTTTACTCGCAGTCGCAACAATGCAGGTGGAATCGAAGGCGGTGTCTCGAACGGAGAGGACATTCGGGTGCGGGGTTACCTTAAGCCGATTTCCACCTTGCGCCGTCCGCTGCAGTCGGTGGATTTTGCCACCCGCGAGCCGGTAAAAGCTGCCTACGAACGCTCCGATGTGTGCGTGGTCCCTGCGGCCGGCGTGGCAGCCGAAGCGATGGTGGCGTTGACCCTGGCTCGCTGTGCACTGGAGAAGTTTGGCGGCGACTCTATGACAGAAACCTTACGCAACTTTCAGGGCTACTTGGAACAGTTAAAAAAATACTAGCTAACAACCTACTCAATGATCTATCCCATCGTAAAGTTTGGAAATCCTGTCCTGGAGAAGCCGGCGGAACCGGTTACGGTTTTCGACGATCAATTGAAGAAACTGGTCGAGGACATGTTCGAGTCCATGTATGAAGCCCATGGAGTCGGCTTGGCCGCTCCCCAGATCGGCATCTCGAAACGTCTCGCGGTCATCGACGTTACCTTCAAGGAAGATCCCGATGCTCAGTTAGTGCTGGCGAATCCGGAGATCCTTCATACCGAGGGCAAACACACCCAACCCGAAGGCTGCCTCAGCATTCCCGAATTTCGTGAACCCGTGACCCGGCCGCGCAAGGTGACGATTCGTGCCCAGGATGTGAATGGAAAATGGTATGAGAAAACCGGAGAAGAGTTGTTAGCCCGAGCCTTCTTGCATGAAACCGAACACTTGCATGGCAAGCTCTACATCAGCCACATCAGCGCGCTGAAGCGCGACCTGATCAAGCGCAAGATCCGCAAGCTGATGAAGGCGGGAGAGTGGTAGATGAGCAATTGAATCGTTGGGTGATTGAATCATTAACTCAATGACTCAATGACTCAATGAGTCAATCCCTCGTCTTTTGTGGTACGCCTCGCTTTGCCGTTCCCACGCTGGAAGCGCTGGCTCATGCGGGCTTTCAGGTTGCTCTGGTTGTCACGCAACCAGACAAGCCTCGCGGACGTGGGCTTGCGCTTGCTCCGTCTCCGGTAAAGGAGTCTGCTCTCGCACTTCAATTGCCGGCCTCGCAGCCGCAGAGCATCAAGAACAACGATGAATTCCGCGCCCAGCTTACCGCCCTCAAGCCCGACGCAATCGTAGTGGTTGGTTATGGACGCATCATTCCGCAGTGGATGATCGATCTGCCACGGCTGGGCAACATCAACCTGCATGCATCGTTGTTACCCAAATATCGTGGGGCAGCGCCCATCCAATGGGCGATCGCCCGCGGTGAAACCATGACTGGGGTCACTACCATGCGAATCGATGCGGGACTCGATACGGGCGACATCCTGCTGCAGAAAGAAATTCCAATCAATCCCGCGGATACTGCCGAATCGCTGGCTCCAACGCTGGCCGCGATCGGCGCCGATCTCATGGTCGACACTTTGCGCGGATTAGATGCGGGCACAATCGCCCCGCGGCCGCAGGACGACGCGAAAGCAACGCTTGCCCCCATCCTCAAAAAGGAAGATGGCCGAATCGACTTTTGCCAAGCCGCGCAAGAAATCGGCAATCGCTTGCGTGGGTTCCAGCCATGGCCCGGGGCATTCACAACCTTTCGTCACAAGAACCTGCATGTATGGGAGACTGCAGTGGATCAGCATTCGCTGCGGCCCGGAGAACTTCTGGTTGAGGGCGGTCGTTTGTTCGCAGGTTGTGGAGTAGGCACCGCGTTGGAGTTGCGAACGGTACAGCCGGAAGGCAAGAAGCGCATGGCTTCACACGATTTCATCCATGGCTATCGTCCTCAAAACAGTGAAAAGCTGGGTTTGTAACCGAGAACTGCATGCCTATCTCGCCCGCCCGCGTCGCTGCTTTCGACATTCTGCTTCGAGTTGAGCGCGAGGACTCCTACGCCTCGGAACTGCTTCACTCTTCACGGTACGCTGGTGTTTCGACTGCCGATCATGGCTTGGCAACCGAGTTAGTCATGGGCGTTCTCCGCTGGCGATCTTTTCTGGACGAAAAGATCGCAGAACGCTCATCGCAGAAACTCACTCGCCTCGACCCAGAGGTTCTCGCCGCTCTGCGCCTCGCCGCTTACCAACTTTTGTTTCTCGATCGTGTGCCTGAGCGCGCGGCCGTACACGAGAGCGTGGAGTTAGTGAAGCGGGCCAGGAAGCGGTCGGCCGTGCCGTTTACAAACGCCGTCTTGAGAAAGTTCGCAGCAGTCGAACGAGACCATGATTCCACGTTCGCCATCGGCAATTCGCAAGCGCCCCAGGAACTGGCCGCGTTATCCGCGCACCCACTTTGGTTGGTTGAACGCTGGATTCGCGAATTCGGGTTCGAGTCTGCTAAGCAGGTCTGTACTTACGACCAGCGAATTCCGGAAACCGTCATAAGTGTCTCTGACGCCACGATTGCAGACCAACTCCGGAACAACAAGATCCAGCTATCTCCTGGCCGGTTGCTGGCATCGGCGTATCGCGTCGTAGGAGGTGATCTCACCACCACTCGCCTATTCCGTGATGGCCGAGTTTTCATCCAGGATGAAGCGTCGCAATTGGTTTCACTCCTCGTTGGCCAAGCCGCAAGCATTCTCGACTGTTGTGCGGCGCCTGGCGGGAAGACGCGAGTTCTCGCCGATCGAAACCCCAACGCCGGCATCGTTGCCATCGAGTTGCATCCACACCGCGCGCGAATGCTGCGTGGACTGGTTACCGCAGCCAATGTCCAGGTAATCGCAGCGGACGCTCGCAGTTTTCCGCTAACCGCACACTTCGACCGCGTGCTGGCCGACGTGCCCTGCTCTGGCACCGGAACGCTCGCCCGCAATCCCGAGATCAAATGGCGGCTCAAACTCGAAGATCTGGCGGATCTCCAGTCTCGCCAATTGGCCATCCTGCAATCGGCTATGCAGCGCGTCTCCCCGGGCGGAAAGATTGTCTACTCGACTTGCTCGCTCGAAAGGGAAGAGAACTCGGCAGTCGTGGAGAAGGCTTTACTGGTCGACCATTCGTTCCGCGTGATCGATTGCGGGCTCGAACTGGAGCAACTCCGCTCGCGAAATGAACTGCGGTGGGATGACATCGATTCTCTAACCGATGGACCGTACTTGCGAACGATTCCCGGGGTGCACCCCTGCGACGGCTTTTTCGCGGCAATCCTGGAGAGAATCTAGCCACGGATTCTCACGGATTGACACTGATGAAATTGGGCCTCACGATGCGTGTGTTGACCAGTAAAATCCGTGGCAGGGATTTAGCGTACTTCGAAGTTAACCGCCGATCCCACGACGATCTTCGCTCCAGGCGCTGGATTCTGCGAGACGATAACACTACTCGGCGTGGGCTCCGGCGGAGGGGCGGGAGGTGAGGGCAGCGACGTCGCGACAGTAGAATCGGCAACTGGCGCGGCAGGCGGGGCAACTGCCGGAGCGACGTTAACGCTTCCCAATCGAAATCCCGCATCCTGCAAAACCAGCGTTACACCTCCTAACGCCTGGCCTGCGAAATTGGGCATCAGAAACGCTTGCGGGAGCGGAGCTTCGGTCGTCAGCAGACTAATCTTGGGCGCTGCAATGCCGCTGGCATTTGGCGGAGGGCTTTGACCCAGTACCTGGTCCGGGGGTGGGCCACGCATTCCAATCTGTGCAACTGCACCGACGTCCAATCCACGGCGAAGTATATTGATCTGCGCTGCGCGCTGGCTTTCCCCGAGCACGTTGGGGATCACTACCCGTTGCGGTCCCAGACTCTCCGCAACCCGTATCTGCCATCCCCGGCGTACCTTCGTACCCGGGGCCGGAAGCTGCGAAAGAATTTTCCCCTCAGGGACCGTTGGGCTGTAGTACTGCCGTTCGACATTCATCTGGAAGCCGGCCGCATCGGCAATTCTCCGCGCCTCAGCCGGTGACTTGCCCACCAAATCGGGGATGGCAACCTCCCGCCCGTGAATGGCAAAGCGCATCGCCGTCAGCGCCGATACCAAGGCCACCACCAGCAACACCAGCGTAAGGAAGATGAATCGAAAAAAGGCCTTCATTGCGTTTTGCAATTATAGCTAGAACTCACGTAGGCTCGGACGCCCTTGTCCGCGTGTGAGCGTCAACCCTCCATCTTTGGGAATGCATTCGAACATATTGCGCACATCCACGGACCCGCACCCGCCTGTCATCCTATACTGTGTGCATGCTGCCCGAGGCTGACCTTTTCTCGCTCCTGCAACGCTACTGGGGCTACAGCACATTCCGGCCGTTGCAGGAAAAGATCGTGCAAAGCCTGCTCGGGGGTCGTGACACTTGCGTCGTGATGCCCACGGGAGGCGGCAAGTCGCTGTGTTATCAACTGCCCGCTCTGGTCTCGGGCAAGACGGCCATCGTCATCTCGCCCTTGATTGCACTGATGCAGGACCAGGCAGCCCAGCTTGCGCAAATGGGGATTCCCGCGGCGGTGCTGAACAGCACCCAGAGCAGCGGCGAGCAGTCGAACGTCACCAAGAACGCCTGCGCAGGTGAGTACCGTCTGTTGTACCTCTCCCCGGAGCGGCTGGCTCGCCAGGACACGATCACACTGTTGCGACGTATCCCAGTCGCATTTTTCGCCATCGATGAAGCTCACTGCATCTCGGAGTGGGGACACGAGTTTCGTCCTGAATATCGCCAGCTCAGTTCGCTGCGCGTCAACTTCCCAGACCTACCCATCGCCGCCTTCACTGCCAGCGCAACCCGGCGGGTCCGTCACGACATCCTGACTCAGCTACAACTACGCGACCCGGCAAAGTATATCGCCAGCTTTCATCGCGCGAATCTGCGATATGTGGCGCGCGAATGTGAATATGGCGAGCAGCCAGCCCTGCTGGTGAACGCCGTCCGCAGTTACTCCAACGGCGCCATCATCGTATATGCGCCCACCATCGCTCGCGTGGAAGAAACGGTCGATTTTCTGGAGGAGCAGGGGATCCCCGCCATCGCTTACCACGGCCAGATGGAAAAAGAGCAACGGCGGCTCAACCAGGAGCGCTGGATGGCGGACGAAGTGCGCGTGCTCGTCGGAACTATCGCGTTCGGTCTGGGGATCAACAAGGCAACAGTGCGGGCCGTGATCCATCTCTCGCTGCCCCAGTCGATCGAGCAGTATTACCAGGAAGCTGGCCGCGCCGGTCGCGATGGCCTCCCCGCCGATTGTGTTTTGCTGTGGCAGAAACGGGATGCTGGTTTGCTGGCATACTTCATCGACAAGATCACCGACGCCGCCGAGAAAGAGCGCGCCTGGCAGCGCTACCACACCATTCGCCGCTTCGTGGAATCGGCAAATTGCCGTCATCGTGAAATCTGCCTGCATTTCGGTGAGACTCCGAAGTGGACCTCGTGCGATGCCTGTGATGTATGCAGCGGCCTGCCCGCGTTCCTTCTCGCACCCGCGCCCACGGGGCGAGCCAGGCGGCGGAAGCGTTCCACCGATGAGAGTGCCGCGAAGCTGTCCGTCTCCACACCGCGCTCCGCAGGCGCAGAAACTCCCGTCCCAGCTTCAGACGTTGATTCTGATTTACGCGAGTATCTTCGAGAGTGGCGGCGCGGAGCAGCGAAGGAGGATAAAATTGCCTCTTTCATGGTCATGCATGACAGTTCGCTCGACGAGATTTGCCGGCGGCGCCCGACCTCGCCGGCCGAAATCCGCGGCATTCCTGGATTCGGCGAGAAGAAAACCGAACGCTACGGCCAGCAGATTCTGCAGGCATTGGCAGAGTTCAACACTGGCGCACGCGCGAGCGCGCCTCTGGAAGTGAAGTCGAAGCCGGCTGAACAAACCATTCGCTTGCTGGGTGAAGGGCACTCGTTTCTCGAGATTGCCAACCTTCGCGGGCGCCACCTCGGTTCCGTAGTCGGTCTAATCGCCAATCTGGTGGAAAAGGGCGAGCTGCAATTCCAGCCTGGGTGGATCGAAGAAGCCACACTGGCAAGCATTGAAGAAGCCTGCGCCCGGCTGGGGACGCGGGCGCTGAAGCCGATCAAAGACGCTCTGGCGCCCGAAGTTACTTATGAAGAGATTCGGCTGGTCGTGGCCAGACTTCGCAGTCGGCAACAAAAAACCGCATAAGAACCACACCGGTGATTGTGAGCGCTGGGCAAAACTTGCGGAACTTCGGTTTGTCGGGCGGGCGAGGGCGTCCGCCCCGTCGCGTTTAGCGGTGGTTTATGATGAGTGGTCGCTTTCTGTCAGACTCCAACCCTGAGGCTTCATCATGAGTGCTCCCACAATTCCGGCAGAGAAAACACGTCTCGCCCGCGAAGAAATCAATCGTAAACAAAAGGAATACATATTTCCTTCGGTCACGAATTACTACTCCGATCCGCTTCCGATGGACCACGGCGTGATGCAGCACGTTTGGGACGTCGAAGGCAAAAAGTATCTCGACTTCTTTGGCGGCATCGTGACCATCAGCGTGGGGCACTGCAATCCGCGGGTCACGTCGCGCACCAAAGCTCAGATCGACCGATTGCAGCACGTTTCGACCTGCTTTCCCAATGAGCCGATGGTTAGCCTCGCAGAAAAGCTGGCGCAGATCACGCCGGGAGCTTTGAAGAAGTCCTACTTCACCAATAGCGGCACCGAAGCCAACGAGACCGCGATCCAAGTGGCGCGCATGCACACCGGAAACTTTGAAGTAGTCGCGCTGCGTCACGGCTACAGCGGCCGCTCTTCACTGGCGCGCGGGCTGAATGGCATGAGCACCTGGCGGCGGGGAACGATCGAGGTTGGCATTGTTCATGCGATGAATCCGTATTGTTACCGCTGCCCGCTGGGATTGAAGTATCCCGACTGCGAGGTCGCGTGCGCCAAGGATATCGAGAACACGATTCAGTTCTCGACTTCGGGACGCATCGCCGCATTTCTGGCCGAGCCGATCCAAGGCGTCGCCGGCTTCGTCACACCCCCGAAAGAATATTTCAAAATGGCTTTCAGTATCGTCAAGCAGTATGGCGGCGACTTCATCGCCGATGAAGTGCAAACCGGTTGGGGGCGCACCGGGCACAAATGGTTTGGAATCGAACATTGGGAAGTTGAACCCGACATGATTACCTCAGCCAAAGGCATGGGAAACGGCGTGCCTATTGGACTAACTATAGCTAAGCCAGAAATTGCCGATTCATTTCAGGGGCTGACGATTTCGACGTTCGGCGGAAATCCAGTCACTTGCGCCACCGCAAAGGCCGTCATTGATGTGATCGAAGAAGACGACCTGCGAGCCAACGCCGCTGTAGTTGGCGGCTATTTTCGCGAGAAACTGGAAGAACTGCAGCAGAAGCATCCGCTGATTGGCGACGTTCGTGGAATGGGCCTGATGCAGGCGCTCGAGTTGGTCGAGGACCGCACGACCAAACAGCCGTCGCCAGCGGGCACAAACGGCGTCATGGAAGAAGCGCGCAAACGCGGTTTGTTGATCGGCAAAGGCGGCTTCCACGGCAACGTCATTCGCATGTCGCCGCCGCTGAACATTTCGAAGGCTGACGTGGATGAGGCAGTACGCATATTGGATGAGAGCTTCGCGGTGGTGAATCGATAGGTCGATTAGGCTTGTCGGATAACGATGATAACTGCGACCGCGACCCTGTCTACTCGCCGTGTTTGTGAGGATAAAAAGATGTTGACTTCCCGTTGTCTTTAAGCGAGTATTCCGCACGCGGTCTTCGAGGGGGATGAACCGCATAGGAGGAGCCTATGGCTCGCCTCATGCGCTGGCTATCCCTTTGCCTGCTTATCATCGCCACTACCTTTGTCTCTCCCGAATCGAGTGCTCAAACTCAGCCGGCGAAAGGGCCCGCTCAGAAGGGCAAGAAGCAAGCTCGATCAGGAATCACACAAACTCCGCCACTGGCCCCAACAACCCAGCCGATGGGGGCGCAGCCTCAACCGGTTGTGTCGCAGACCCAGTCGGGGAATGCGCAAAATCAGCCGACCGCTAATCAAGCCCAGCCGCCGAATTCACAGATTCCGCCGACCAATGGGCAAACCCAGCTGCAGAATGCCCCAACGCCAGAGATCACTGGCGTCAACGTATTCCAGACCGCAGCAACGCCGGACGGCAATGCTTCCTTATACCTTGAGATCAATGGCCAATCCCTGCCCACGACGAGCCCGGTCGTCTTCCTTGCGCCGCAGAAAGGCCTGATTGGACCTCTGGACGTTGTCTCCGCAAAGGACACCCAGGTCATCGTCAAGTTCACGGCCTCGAAAGATTACTTTCCTTCGACGGTCGGAGTGGGGGGCACTGGCGGGGTCATCAAAACGTTCGATCTGGATCAGAGCGCGAACGTGAATTCCACCCTGCCCCGAATCGACGACGTTGAAGTTTTGGAACTGAACCGAATATTGGGAACGGGCAGCATCAAGATCGACGGAGCAAACTTGGGGAGTGATCTGACGGAGATCACGGTGTCAATCGTGCCCCGTGATCCCACGTTACCAGCCTTTCCGCTTGTTAGGCCACAGAACTCATACAGCTGCCCCGCTGATAACGCGCAGAAACAGGCAGCCGCCCTAACCCCTCGAACGGCGCAAGACGATGTCGTCGTTGTCGATTTCTCCTTTCCATGTTTACCTGGCTACAGCGTGCCATTTCGGATTGCTCGAGTGATCCTGACTCGGATGGACGCCTCGGGTGGATCATCGTCAGCGTCCTACGAAATGGTGCCTGCGCGTGACAAAAACTTGACGTACCGCTCTACCATCCTTAGTCAGAAACAGACCTCATCACGATTCGGCGGGGGCATCGCCAAGAATTTCTATGCGGTGCAGCTCTCCATCGTCAATAGCGGCCCCGTGAAAATTCAGGTTCCGCTTGCTTCCATTCAGGCAGAGGTTCAGTGGTTCCAGGGGACGGTAGCCGGGAGCAAGTTTTATATGGAGGGGCCGGCCACCGTGGCGCCCGTACCACTGACAGGTGCAGTTAGCTACTTTTCTACCCATCGACAGGCGACAGGGGCGCGCGCGATTTTCTTTAACACTTTGCAGGGCATGACAACGATCGGCAGCGCCATACAGCTGTTCTTTGGCCCCGGATTCGCCCAGGGAGTCGGGATTGCGGGCGGAGGTCTTCGCCAGGGACTTGGACAAATCTTCCAGGACCTGTCCGATCAGCAGCTTGCCAATCTGACGTCGCAGAGTTTCGAGTCTATTGAAACCGCCAGCGGCAACGGAGGGTCCATCGAAAAGGTCATTTTCATTCAGCGAGGAGAGGAAGTGCTTGAGTCAATTAAGCTGCAGGGCAATAACGTAACCAAGTTTCGCAGGCTGATAGATAACATTCAGGGTTTTGAAATTACCGGATACGAGGTGCCCGAAACTGCTGCCAAGGCTGCGACTCCCAAGCCCTAGCGTGCCTGCATCGGCGAATTGATGCGGGTGACGATGCCTCTGCAAGACATTCGCCAGATCCGCAACACCAGGCATGCACCAACAGTGGAGCTAAACACACGGCCAATGAAGCAGCAGAGGAAAAGCAAGTAAGAAAGAAGGAGGTGTGAATGACCAACATGAAACAAAAAGCTGCGTTGTGGGCCTCTGGCCCCCCCGGCCCTACCCCCGGCCCGCCGCCTGGCCCCACGCCTGGCCCGGCACCCGGTCCCACGTCAGGTCCGCCATCCGGACCAACGCCGGGTCCGGCACCTGGTCCGACGCGGCGTCGGCCAGCGACTCGTAAACCCAAGTCGTAGGTCAGGGCCGAACGGGTGGCACAGGAACGAGGCCACATTTTGTTCGCGAAGACAAGTTGATCGCTTGTGACTGCACCGGCTCGTCGGGCGAGCTTCGCAGCACGATGACCGATCCTAGTGCGCCTCTTCCGCGGCGGGCGCAGTATCCACAGTGTCCACTTTTTCCGCCATTGGCCTTGGCGGCAACTCGGGCATCGGCTGAAAGTCTCCTGGATCCTTCCCCGCCAGCGCAACCTTCATGAAGTCCATCCAGATGGGAAGCGCGGCGCGGGCTCCGGTTTCCTTGGCTCCGAGCGATTTCTTCTCGTCATAACCAATCCAGACTCCGGTGGTCATCGCGGGCGAGAACCCAACAAACCAGGCGTCGGTGAAATCGTTGGTCGTGCCGGTCTTGCCCGCGAGCGGATACTTCATACTCGACGCGGCTATCCCCGTTCCATGCAGCACGACTTCGCGGAGCATGAAGGTCATGATCCGCGCCGTGCGAGCACTGATCACATCTTTCACGTCCGGAAAATCTTCCTCCAGCACGCGGCCTTCGTAGTCCTCAACCTTGGTGATGTAGCGCGGCATAATGCGAACGCCGTCGTTGGGGAAAACGCTGAAGGCGGACGTCTGCTCGAACAAGGTAACTTCGGCGGCTCCCAACGCCACCGGCAGGTAAGCGGGAATGTTGGATGTAATCCCGAAACGATGGGCGTAGTCGATCACGGTTCTTATTCCGATGCGGTCCGCAACCTTCAATGCGGGAATGTTGCGCGATTGCGCGAGCGCCCGCCGCAGCGTGATGGTGCCTTCAAATTTCTCATCGTAGTTGTGCGGAGTGTAGGGGCCGGACACGGTCTGAAAAGTCACAGGGGCGTCGACGATCAAGTCGTCCGGCCTTGCCCCCTGATCGATGGCAGCGGTATAGACATAGGGCTTGAACGACGATCCCACTTGTCGCAGAGCTTGCGTAGCCCGGTTGAACTTAGACAGTTCAAAGTCTCGTCCGCCGACCATCGCCTTGATCTCGCCCGTAGCGTTGTCGATTGCGATCAATGCGCCCTGTGTGCCCGAATCCTGCCCCAGGCTCGCTCGCGCCTTGCCATCGCTGCCGAGGGTCACGATTTTCAAGTAGACGATATCGCCGGGCTTCAAAATGTCCTGCAGCTTGCGCTGCGTCCAAGTAGCGTCGGCTTGCATGAGGCTTCCCGTATACCGTCCGAACTTGAACGCCGCTGAGCCGGGCGCAACCGCCGTAACCAAAGCATGGACATAACCATTCACCTCGGGCTCGTCGTCCCAATCGGGATGCTGATAGCTGGCGAGAGTTGCGCTCCCGTTTAGCACATTTTCCAGATGCGCCTTCCAACCATGGCGACGCTCGTAGGCGGCCAGACCGTCGAGCACAGCCTGATTCGCGGCCCTCTGCAGATCCATGTCGAGCGAGGTGTAAACGCGTAATCCGCCCTCATGAACCTGATCGCTGCCATACTTGGTCTCCAGATAGCGACGGATCTCTTCAATAAAGTGCGGCGCCAGAGAGTTGGGATCGTGCTTCAACCTTAGTTCGATAGGTTTGTTCCGAGCCTCGACGGCTTGTCGCGCCGTGATCTTGCCATCCTCCAGCATGCCGTTGATCACCAGGTTGCGACGCTTGATGGCGCGATCGGGGTGATTGATCGGGGAGTAAAACTGCGGAGCTTTTGGCAATCCCGCCAGCAACGCCGCCTCCTCAATGGTGAGCTGCTTTGCTGGCTTGCCAAAGTAATATTCGGATGCGGCCTCGAAACCGTACACTCCGTGCCCAAGAAAAATCTGGTTGGCGTAGAGAGTGAATATCTGTTCCTTGGTAAAACGCCGCTCAATCTGAATCGCCAGCAAAGCTTCCTCGATCTTGCGATGAAACGATCGATCGGGCGAAAGAAAAAGGTTTCGCGCAAGTTGCATGGTGAGAGTCGAGGCGCCCTGCACTCTGCCACCCGACTCAATATCGCGATATGCAGCCCCGGCGATCCGCCACACATTGATGCCCCAGTGACGGTAGAAATCCTTGTCCTCAATCGAAATCAGGGCATCGCGCAACACCTGCGGATAGTCGTTATAAGACGCGACCACTCGCCTCTGCAGTGCGAACGAACCTATGGTGCGGCCCTGCCCGTCGTAAAGCTCGGTAATGGAGTTGGGACGGAAATGTTCCAACTCCTCGACTTGGGGAAGATCCGTGGAATAGACCAGCAACAATCCGGCGGTGGCGCCGACAAGCGCAGCCACCAACACCAGCAGCCCAAACAGGACGCGGCCCACCAGTTTCCGTCCCGCGACCTCAACCGGTGGAAGGTCTTGATAGATGACCTTCATGGGAATTGACCTCAGAATAGCATGGGCGCTTCTAGCTTCTGGTTTCTAGCTTTTAGCCAGAAGCTAGCGGCTAGAAGCTCTTCTCACGGAAACAATTGCAGAAACTTTTCCCACAAGATCAGCGCTATTGTGTTATGTACTTCGAGGGCGGTGACACCCTCCTGCACCGCCTTGGGATCGTGGAGCAGCCCGACTGCCTTGTTGGCAATGTCGGAGGCGTCGTCAGTAGCAGCTTGCCAATTGCGCGGCGCCCACGCGATCGCGTCGGAAACCACCGAGGCCACACCCTGCGCGATTCCGTCGGCGGTCACCATGTTAAAGCCCTCGGTATAGGATGGCTGCAGCAGCAGGTCCATCGATCCCACCGTATTCAGGAACTGGGGCCATGATTGCCAGTTACGCTCGACGACTTTGGCACGCGGCACATTCAGGTACATTTGCTGGATGGCAGCAACAATCGTCTGTCCACCGCCCTCGCGCCGGCCCCCGGAGATCCAGAATTCCAGATCGGTCACGCGCAGGCGTTGTCCCACTTCGAGCGCAGCGGCAGCGGCCGTGAGCACGTTTTTGTACGGGCGTATGGCGCAGAAGCATCCCATGCGCAGCGCGCCTCGCTGCCACATCGGCCGCCACCGCGCCGGACCAAGAGGGTACATATTCGGCAATAAGGTCATTGCAGTACCGTAGGTCGACTGCCACCAGGTCTGAAAGCGCTGCGAGTTGGCCGCGATGTGGAAGTTAGGACAGCCCTGCTCCAGTTCCGAGCCTTGGCGCAACAACTCGATCGCACGAGGATCTGCTTGCAGGAATCCGATGTTGCTGTGGCTGACCACGGCGATTTCCAGGTCCGGATTCTGAGCCGTCAGGCTGGCCAAGTTGGCGGTCGGAATCCACGGCGCGCTGATCACCAGATGGGAAAGCGGAACATGATGTGCAAGAGTTCGGGCCTGCAGTTCGGCCTTCATGAGGGTTTGCAAGTCGACGAAGGAGCTGATAGGCCAAATTTCGACGATGTAACCGGGTGCTCGCAGTGCTTTGGCGTTCTGGGTTGCGCTGACTCCGAGGCCGATGTGGCTTACGTTCTGGGCGGCGGCGAAATTTTTGTAAGCGATCGCCAACCGAGGTGTGTTGTGCTGAACTCTTAGCATTTGTACCTTTCGCTGAACCACGAGCGGGCCAACCGACCCGCGCGCGGATTGCCTGGAATTAGGGCGAAGACCTCCCTCGGAGTTGGCGGACTCCAAAAGTCTGAGGCAAGTTTTCTAAGGGATTACGGCGGGCTTACCGAGTGCTATTGATTCGTTTTCTTACTCTCCACTTCTAGTGTGACACATTTGAGGGGGTAAACCCGCCAACTTTTTGACTTTATTTTAATAATAGATTCAGTGAGTTACGGGGAATTGTGTGGTTCAGGGGGCTTGACAACTTTTCGGCACTTCGGCGGTTTTGTGCCTTTATTTCGGCAGTTTGTTGCGTCGAACGACTTGGGGAGCCGACGCCCGGCCGCCCCGATGCGGATTAGCTGGCCCTGCTCTTCAGGACTTCAATAGCCTTCAACATCTGCTGATCTGGCTGCGGAGGCTGAACTTTCTTGGTGGCATCGTCCGCTGGAGCGGCATTTTCATCTTCATCCGGCACTGGCCCCTCCTCGTCGGTATCAGCGACCAACACGTTCGGTGTTATGGCCGTATCCTGAATCGCTTTGCCAGCAGGTGTGTAGTACTTGGCGATCGAAAGAATAAGCGCGGACCCATCGCGGAGTTCCATGGTTTTCTGGATCGAACCATCGCCGAATGTCTTATTCCCTACAACGTCGCCGCGAGCATTTTCGAGAACGGCAGCCGCGACAATCTCCGCCGGTCCGGCTGTTCCCTTATTCACTAGCACAACCACGGGAAGGTTCGTGATCGTCTTGGAAGGATCCGCGTTAAACGCTTCGCGTGGGTATTTCTGGCCCTGAAGGTAGGTGATCGTACCGTGATTGAGAAAAAGATTCGCACTGGCGATACCCTCAGTTTCGTCACCCTCGGCACAGTTGCGCAAGTCTAGGATGAGCTTCTTCGCCCCCGACTTTTGCACCGCCTTGATCTTGTTGGCGATTTCCTGAGACTTGCCCTTGGTGAAAGCATCTACCTGGATTACGGCAATACCCTCATCAAGCATCTTGTCGGTCACCGGCGGAATCGCAACGATATCGCGAGTAATAACGACTTTCTGCGGCTCGGCGCGACGCGCGCGGACCAACGAAACGGTTACGTTCGAACCAGGCTGCCCAGCCAGCAGATTGCGAACTTCGCCGACCGACATTTCCCGAGTGCTCTTGCCCTCGATGGCTTCGATAATATCGGTGTCCTGAAGTCCCGCCTTATCCGCCGGCCCGCCAGGAATGACCGCGATCACCGAAGCATAGCCAAAGCGCTTGGAGACCGCAGCCCCGATGTCGCCTTTCGCTTCGGTCTGGTGAGCCTTGTATTGCGTATACTCTTCGGCGCTCAGATAGCTGGAATTGGCATCCAGCGACTCGAGCAGTCCGTGCAACGCCCCCGCAGTCACAACCGGGATGTTGGGCTCTTCCACATACTCGCTGCGCACGCGAGAGAGCACCTCGCTATACACCTGCAGTTGGCGATAGGCGCCATCGTTGCTGGAGGCGCGAACGCCGTCCATTCCACCCACCACCATGAAGAGCAGCACTACGGCGGAGGAAGCAAGAACTACAGCCTTGGTCTTTATCGACATCGGATTCGTTTTCTCAGAAAGGAAGTCACTTCCTTAGGAAGTGTTAACAGTATATCTGGTTTGATGCGGGTTTCTCAGAGTTTGCTTCGTCAAAATATTGACCAATGGTAACCAACGGTTGCGACCTTGGCGGCCGGACGGCAAAAGGGCGCGCGACCGCTATCGTCCTCTTGCGGCTCTCATAAAAAAGGACTTAACGTTGGTTTGGCAGTGAGCCTCAATTGGTGGCCCTAGATGCAAAGGCGCGGGTCTCTCCTGGTGAAGAAACCTGAGGGCTAATGCGGATCAGCGGACACTGCGGCGGGATCCGGCAAGGTTGAGTTTTCGCCGGCACCATGGGAATCGGAGCGAGCCACGCCGGTGACCTGATAATCGCTGTAATCAATGGTCAGGACGGCTTTGCCCCCCATCCGAACCTGGGTTTCGGACTGGTTGTGGACAGGAAGCCAGAAGCCCGCGACCTTGGACCAGCGATATTCGATTTGAGTATGGCTGACCCAGAGAGATGGGTTCTGGGCAGGCTCGCCTTGCATCCGCGCAATCGCGAAATCTCTGGCGTCCACCCAAAATTTTCCCCGGTAGAGATATTTGCTCTTGTTTTTGGGGCTCACTGCCAGAACATAGAAGTCCCCGCTTGGGGTGTGTTCCGTCCCGGCCAGTGCGAAATCGTAGTTCTTTGGGCTGATCTCGAGCTCTTTCCGGGTCTTTTCTTCTTGTGCTTCTTGTTCGCTGCTCAGCAGCTTCAAGAGCACGTGGTTAATCAGCAACTGTGAACCGCTCTCGGAGATGACCTTGAAGTCTTTTCGGTTGGGCGCGGTGTAGACCGCTTCTACCTGCATTGTCGCATCATGGCTGCCAAAGATTCCACGATAGTCGAGGTGATAAACCCGCTTGCCACGATATCCGCGCAACATCTGGGAGCGCTGCGCGTTTGCCGCCATCAGTCTTTGCACGATTACTTCGGTCGAGAGTGGAGGAGACGAATGCAAATCCGTGTCGGCGAAGGTGAGGGTGCCGAGCATGACGAGTAGAAGTACGCTGGCCTGGACCGGAAGATCACAACCGCGCTGCTCGAAGCGCAGCAATCGAGGCAGTTCGAAGGCGTAAGAAAAAGTCCGCAAGCAATTTTCAATCTACCATATTCAATTGGGGCCTGAGTTACGGAAGGGGTAGAGTCTTTCGGGAAAAAGGGAAGCGAGAGCGTTGGCTACAGACACAGCCCGCTCTTGCTTTGTAGTTCTCAGCGCCCTCCGCGGCCGTTCTCCGCGTCCTCTGCGATTTAAGATTTTGGGGTCGGTAATAAAACCTTAAAACGCAGAGACCGCAGAGAAACCCGCGCAGAGAGCGCAGAGCAAGTCCATGCTACCTGACTGCCGCGAGCTGAGTTCGCAACTTGTGTGTGGCGCGGAACAGAGTGTTCTTGATCGTGCCCTCACTGGTATTCAAAATGCCGGCCACGGTTCTAAGCCTTAAACCGTGGTAGTGTTTCAACTCGAATACGACTCGCTCGCGTGGCGAAAGTCTCTGCAGGGCCCGAACGATGCAGCCTCGTAGTTCGTGGCTGGCCATGTTCCGCTCCGGACTGGAACCGGCACGCTGATCGGGAATCCGGTCCAAAACCTGCTCTTCCTCACCATCGGATGAAATCGTAGTCGTAAGGTCCCGATAACGCGAGGATCGCTTCCGCAAATGGTCGAGACACAGATTGGTCACGATGCGGTAGATCCAGGTGTAGAAGGAGCACTCAAACCGGAAACTGCCGATGTTGATGTAAGCCCGCAAGAAGGCTTCCTGGTAGATGTCTTGGCCGTCTTCCTGGGAGCCGGTAAGATGGACTGCCAGGCGGAGCACGGCCCGGTCGTACTGGCGAACCAGTTCTTCAAAGGAGGCGGCATCGCCGAGCTGTGCTCCGCGGATGAGCTGCGTGTCATCTACGCGCGCTGCCCCAACCTTCTCTCGATGCGGGACTCGAAGCTGTAGGACCTTTTCCACGTTTTCTTCTCCGCCCAAAAAATGTTTTAGCCGACGAACTTATAACCCGTCCCGTGTACGGTCAGAATGAATCGAGGTTCCTCCGGTTTGGGTTCAACCTTTTGCCGGAGACGAACAATATGCGCATCCACGGTGCGCGTCGTGGGGAAGCGATCGTATCCCCAAACATCCTCGAGCAGCCGGTCCCGGCTCAGGGTCTCGCCCGGATGAATGAGGAAGTACTTCAAAAGTTCAAACTCCTTCGACGAGAAATCCAGCGCGTGCCCTTTGCGCGACACCTGGCAGCTCCGCAAATTCACTTCGACCTCACCGAAGGAATATTTCTCCTCCGCCTTGGGAGCGACTTTGGCGCGACGCAGTACGGCTTTCACCCGCGCCAGCAGTTCACGAATGGAAAATGGTTTGGTAACGTAGTCGTCGGCACCCAGTTCAAGGCCAACCACCTTGTCCACTTCCTGCCCGCGGGCAGTCAGCATGATGATCGGAATCGACGGCCGTTTAGACTTAAGCTGCTTGCAAACGTCGAGCCCACTCATCCTCGGCATCATGACGTCCAGGATGACCAGGTCCGGCGATTCGGCGATTGCGCGCTCCAGGCCCGCCACGCCGTCACCTGCGGTGATGACCTGATGCCCCTCGAATTCGAAGTTGTCGCGCAGGCCAGCCACCATGTTCGGCTCGTCTTCGACAATCAGGATCTTGGCCATTCTTTTGCTCTCCGCGCCTATGCCAATGCTGCTTTGGGTCCGTTTGTCCGGACAGCCACAGGCAGGTTGATAGTGAATTTGCTTCCTCGACCGGGCACGCTATCCACCAAAACCTCTCCGCCATGCGCCTGAACGATGTGACGAACTAACGACAGCCCCAAACCGCTGCCCTTCGTGTTGTGAACCAGCGGATCACCCACTCGATAAAACTTGTCGAAAATCTTCTGTTGCTCAGCTGGAGGGATGCCAATGCCATGGTCGACCACCTCTAGCTTTACCGAACCGTTGTCACGGAACAGGTTCACGCCGATATACTTCTGGTCCTGCGAATACTTGAGCGCATTGTTGACCAGATTCAACAGCGATCGTGCCATAGCCTCGCGATCGACGCTAAGCGGCGGCACGTCTTCCGCAATCTTTTCCTCGAAAGCAAATCCGCTTTGCTCGATCTGGTAGCGATACGATTCGAGGGTGTTGCGGACCAGTTCGCGCATATCGGTCTGGCGGAAGTCGTATTCTTTCCGGCCGGCTTCGATCCTCGAAAAATCCAGAATGTTATTAATCAGCGCGGTGAGCCGTTCGCTCTCTTTGCGAATGATGCTGTAATACTCCTGATATTTATCGGCCGATTTCAATCTTCCCATCTCCAGAGTTTCCGCGTAAAGCCGGATCAGCGAGAGCGGCGTCCGTAGCTCGTGGGAAACGTTCGACACAAAATCAGACTTCAGCCGCGCCAGCGCCATCTCGCGCGAGATATTGCGATGCGTCATGACGATCCCACCAGCGAGCAAGAGAGAGATGGCGCCAAGGATGACAAAGCTGTGGTTGATAAAATGCTGGCCCATGGCTGCCAGTGTGGTTCCCGGCAACTTAATCGCAAGCGTCAGGTTCGGAAACGCGCCCTCGAGGTTGCGCTCGACCTCGGGTTCGCCGCCATCCCAACCCGCAGAGGCCACCAAAGGCGTGGTTTCATGCTTCGGGTGGATCATCATAACTACGTGGTTCTTTTCGCCTCGTTCTTCCTGGTGGCTCAAAAGTGAGTCCAGCATTTCGGGAAAGAACTGGTCGCGCAGGTATTCGGCATCGAATACCATCCCGCCTATCGCCTTGTTTCCGCTCGGGCCGTCGGACAGTAAAAACAATGCTGCCGATTGGTACAAGTGCTTTTCGCCTCTCATCGGCCAGTTATCAAAGAAGTAGTAGCGGTGGCCCGCCTTTGCTTTCTCCTCGAAACTCTTCACCTCGTCCTTGAATTCCATCTTCAACCATCCCCCAGTCATGGAGGACAGGTCGTCAGCTTCGGTGCGGAACGCAGGATCCTTGAGCCGGGACGCTTGTGAGCGGAAGGTCAAACCTCCATTCGGTTCGTAAACGAAGACATGAGCGATGTAAGGATGGGTCGCAAGAATCCTGTCTAGAGTTTCCACGCAGGTGTTGCCGGGGCCGGCAAATTGGCCGCGCACCTCGTCGGCCATGCCTTCAGCTTTCTCGTTGATCTGCTTTTCGGAAATCGCAAGGACCTGATTGAAATCACGCTGGAAC
>Ga0308309_10000341_pt1 | contig 31489 bp, 30 predicted proteins | sample HubBroMetageWFT5_FD_192491 | JGI IMG/M metagenome (GOLD analysis project Ga0308309, IMG submission 192491) | Warmed and freeze-thawed soil microbial communities from the Hubbard Brook experimental Forest, New Hampshire - Hubbard Brook CCASE Soil... | ecosystem: Environmental > Terrestrial >...
AGCTCTGATGTGGCACAACATGGCCATGGTCCGATTGTGGCTACAGGGCGGTCTGGCGGGCGGCCTTATGCTGGTGCTGGCCGGCAGCGCGTTCGCGGCGCCCCGGCTCGAGCGCGAGCGCTGCACCTTCAAGCCGCCGCGCGGCGACCGGGTCGAATGCTTCACGCTGATCGTGCCGGAGAATCGCGAGCAGCCCGAGGGCCGCGAGGTGCGCCTGAAGGTGGCCGTGCTGAAGGCCAAGCGCACCGCCGGCGCGGAGCCGATGTTCTATCTCTCGGGCGGGCCCGGCGATGCGCCCCTGGTGGCCTCCAGCCCCGGCGCCGATGCGCTGGCTGAAGGCGACTGGTGGAACGAGACCGCCGTCATCCGCCGCCGCCGCGATGTCGTCGTCGTGAGCCAGCGCGGCGCCGGGGGCACCACACCCAACCTCGACTGCTTCGACCCGCGCACCACCGATCCCGCCAAGGCCCGCCGCCGGGCAGTGACCGAGCAGCAGGAGCGCGACATCCTGGTGCACTGCCGCGCCGGCCTCGACAAGCGCAAGATCGACCTTTCGATGTACACGACGCCGGCCCTGGCCGACGACGTGGCCGATCTGGCAAGCGCCATGTCGCTTGGCAAGATCAACATCTATGGCGTGTCCTACGGCACGCGTTGGGGGTTGGAAGTGATGCGGCGCCATCCCGAGCTGGTGCGGGCGGCGGTGCTCGACGGTGTCTACCCGCCCGAGATCAACGGCGAGCAGAACGAGCCCGAGATCGTGCGCCAGGCCTTCGAGCAGCTCTATGCCGAATGCGCCGCCGATCCGCTCTGCCGAGAGCGCCATCCCGGCCTGCGCGGTTCCGTCGAAGGCACGATCGAGGCCGCCGAGCAGAAGCCGGTCGAGCTCACCCTCCAGCTCGAGGATGGCCCGCAACCGGTCGGGCTCGACGGACCCAAGTTCCTCATGGTGTTGCTGCACATGATGCGGGAGGGCGAGGCGGCGCTGATTCCCGAGACCGTGGCCGCGGTTCAGCGCGGCGACATCAGGCTGCTGAAAATGTTCGCCGAGGATCTCGAGAGCAACGACGGCGGCCTGCTCGAACAGAACGCCCAGCAGTTCGACGGCCTCTACAACAGCATCGAGTGCCGCGAGACCTGGGCGACGGTCGACCGGGCGGCGCGCCGCAAGATGATCGAGGCGAACGGCGTCTACGGCTTCAATGCCAGGACCAGCAAATCGCCGGCCTTCTGCCCGGCGTGGCGCGTCCCCGCCGCGCCCGCCGCCGAGCGCCAGCCAGTCAAGGTCGCCGTTCCGACCCTGCTGCTGAGCGGTACCTTTGACTGGCTGACGCCACCCGCCTGGGGTCGCGAGGCGGCGCGGCACCTGCCGTCATCGCGCCACGTCGTCTTTCGCGCCCAGGGCCATGGCGTGGTCATCCAGGATCCGTGCGCGGCCCGCCTGCGCGACGCCTTCATCGAGGAGCCCGATGCCAAGCGCGCGTTGGCCTGTCGCAGCGACACGCCGCTCAATTTCGCCGCTGCCTACGAGCGCGCCCGCAACCTGCCGTGAGATTCCTCCCCAGCTTCGCCGCTACGGAGTAGACGTAACTCGGAAGTCATGCCTTCCTCGCCTTACGGGGGAGGCGAATGACTGCACTGCTAGCAAGAGTCGTCCGGCGGCGATTTTCCGGCGTCTATACGGTGCGCAAGTATTCAGTAGCGCTTCGCCGACGAGCGTTGCCGCTTGACAAGACTGAGCAATGTTGTGGCGTATGCCAGTCGAGCCTCGCACCGCAAGGATCGGCAGCGTGGTCATTCACTTCCAGGACTCGACGGCGATGCGCCGCGGTGAGTCTCGGGGAGCCATCTCGGAGGAGGTTCGCCGGCCAGACCGTCGGCCTGATCCACGAGGTGCCGCCGGTCGCCGAGATCATCAGCCGCACGGTTGGAGGCTTCCACGAAATCAGGAGAGCCCAGGGTGAGCGCTCCCTGGCCGGTGCGTTCTGAGCTTTAGTGCGGCGGCGTTCTTTTGCTAGACTTAGGTCAATTAGACACAAATTTTAAGTAATATTCGATCCAACGACGAAAGGCCGAGACAGCCGTGCCGGGATTGTACGTATCGGGCGTCGCTTTAGGGGCATTGGCTGTCGGCGCCGCTGTGGCGGCAGCGATGCGCCGGCCTGCTCTGGCATTCGTCTATCCGCTAAGCGCACTGGCCGCGGTCGTGCTGGGCGTCGTCGATCTGCAGGTGCTGCTGAGCGGCGGCGAGGCAGCGATACACCTGCCGATCGGCCTGCCGACGATTGGCTTTCACCTGCGGCAGGACACGCTGTCGGCCTTCTTCGGCGTCGTCATCAACGGCGGCGTCGTCGCGGCCAGCCTCTACGGCATGGGCTTCGACCGGGCGAAGGAGCTGACGCCGCGGGTCGAGCCGTTGTTTCCACTGTTCGCCGCGGCGATGAATCTGGTTCTGATCGCCGACGACGCCTACGCCTTCCTGTTCTCGTGGGAACTGATGTCGCTCGCTTCGTGGGCGCTGGTCGTTGCCCGCCACACCGACCCGGAATGCCGGCGGGCTGCTCATCTCTACCTCGTCATGGCGGCGATCGGCACGGTGGCGCTGCTGTTCGCCTTCGGCGGTCTCGCCGGGCCGGCCGGGGGCTATGCCTTCGACACCGTTCGCGCCCATCCGCCCCAGCCGATGGTCGCCGCGTTGGTGTTGATGGCAGCACTCGTCGGCTGTGGCTCGAAGGGCGGCCTGATCCCGCTGCACGCCTGGCTGCCGCTCGCCCATCCGGCGGCGCCGAGCCACGTCTCGGCGCTGATGAGCGGCGTCATGACCAAGGTGGCGATCTACGGCTTCGTGCGCATCGCCTTCGACCTGCTCGGGCCGCCCGACTGGTGGTGGGCGCTGCCGCCCATCGTGCTGGGCGCGATGACGGCCGTGCTGGGGCTGCTCTACGCGGTGCTCGACCGCGACCTCAAGCGCGTGCTGGCCTATTCGACGATCGAGAATGTCGGCCTGATCTTCGTGGCGTTGGGCCTGGCTCTGGCCTTCCGCGCCAACGCCCAGCACGCGGCCGCGGCCGTGGCGATGGCGGCAGCACTCCTGCACGTCCTCAACCATTCCTGGTTCAAGTCCCTGCTCTTCCTCGGCGCCGGCGCCATCCTGCACGCCACCGGACGGCGCGACCTCGACGGGCTGGGCGGGCTCATCCATCGCATGCCGCGCACCGCTGCTTTCTTTCTGGTGGGGGCGCTCGCCATCTCCGCGCTGCCGCCGCTCAACGGCTTCGTTTCCGAGTGGCTGCTGTTCCAGGCGGTCATTGCCGCGCCCGCCCTGCCGCAAGCGGCGCTGCATTTTGCCTCCCCTGCCATCGGCGCCATGCTGGCGCTGGCCGCGGCACTCGCCGCCGCCTGCTTCGTGCGCGTCTACGGCACGGCTTTCCTCGGCCGCCCGCGCAGCGCCGAAGCGGCCGGCGCGCACGACGTGCCGCTTGTCCAGCAGGCGGCCATGGGCGGGCTCGCCTTCCTGTGCATTCTGGGCGGGCTCATGGGCAGCGTGCTGGCCACGGCGCTGGCGCCGGTGCTGGACAAACTTGTCGGCGGCGCATTGCCCGGGCCAGGCAGCGGTCCCACGCCGTTCTCCCTGATCGCCTTCGATCCGGCGCGCAGCATCTACGACGCGCCGGTCATCGCCCTCTTCGTCGCCATAGCCTCGCTCACGTCGCTGATCGTGGTCCACCGCTTGTCGGCGCGCCGGACCCGCCGCGGCCCGGCCTGGGATTGCGGCTTCCCCGACCCGTCGCCGGCCACCCAGTACACCGCCTCGAGCTTCGCCCAGCCGCTGCGCCGGGTATACGGCGCCGCAGCCTTCGCCGCGCAGGAGACGGTCGTCATGCCGCCCCCCGGGGACATCCGGCCCGCGCGCTTCTCGGTGGTCGTGGTCGATCATTTGTGGCGGGCGTTCTACGTGGCGCCCGGCCGGATGGTCATCGGCCTGTCCGAGCGCCTGAACGTGCTGCAATTCCTCACCATCCGGCGCTACCTCGTGCTGATGTTCGTCACCCTCGTCATCCTGCTGTCGATTGCCGCGGTGACGACGTGACCCGCGATCTCGTCGTGCAGTTCCTGGCGCAGGGCGCCCAGATGGCGTTTGTGCTGTTGATCGCGCCACTGGCCGTCGGTGTCGTGCGGCGAGTCAAGGCGCGGCTGATGCGCCGGCAGGGGCCGCCGCTGCTGCAGGCCTACCTCGATCTCGCCAAGCTCCTGCGCAAGGAATCGGTGATCGCGGAAAGCGCGTCCTGGCTGTTCCGCAGCGCGCCCTACCTGATATTCGCGCTGACCTGGGTGGCGGCGGCCCTGGTGCCGAGCTTCGCCTCCGGGCTGATGTTCAACTGGGCGGCCGACGTCGTGGCGCTGGTCGCCCTGCTGGGGGCGGCCCGCGCCCTGCTGGCGCTGGCCGGCATGGATGTCGGCACCAGCTTCGGCGGCATCGGCTCGTCGCGCGAGATGATGATCGCCACGCTTGCCGAGCCGGCCATGATGTTGATCGTGCTGACGCTCGCCATCGCTGCCGGCACGACACGGCTGGCCGGTGTCGCCGATTTCTTTATCGCCGAGCCGTTTGGCGTGCGCGTGTCGCTCGCACTGTCGCTCATCTCGCTGGTCATCGTGGCACTGGCCGAGAATGCACGCATCCCGGTCGACAATCCGGCGACGCATCTCGAGCTCACCATGGTCCACGAGGCCATGGTGGTGGAATATTCCGGACGCCACCTGGCCCTGATCGAGGCGGCGAGTCATCTCAAGCTGGTGCTCTACCTTTCGCTGCTGATCTGCCTGTTCGCGCCGTTCGGCATGGCGCCGGCGACGGCGGGCCTGTCCGGCTGGGCGATCGGCCTCGCGGCCTGGATTGCCAAGCTGCTGGCCGGCGCCGTTCTTCTGGGCGTTTGGGAGGTCAGCATCGCCAAGATGCGTGTTTTCCGGCTGCCCGACTTTGTCGGCGTCGCCTTCGTGTTCGGCTTCATCGCCATTCTGCTGGCGTTCCTCACGCGCGGGGTATTCGCGTGAGTCAGGCCTATGAAATCTCCCACCTGCTGGCCGGCGTCATGCTGGTGACAAGCTTCGCGCTGCTCTACCAGGAACGGGTCGCCGCCGTGCTCAACGCCTTCGCCGCACAGTCGATCACGCTGGCGCTGGCCGTCGCCTGGGCCGCCTGGTCGGACAACCGGCCGGACCTCTTCATCACCGCGCTGATCGCGCTCACGCTCAAGGGCATCGTCATTCCCGTGGCACTGCATCGCACCGTGGCGCGGCTCGGCATTCATCGCGAGGTCGAAAAGGTGGTGGGGGTGGGGGCGGCCCTGATGGTCGGGCTGGCCCTCACCGGCCTCGCCCAGGCACTGGTCCTCAAGGTCGCGACGGGAATGGCCAGCCACGCCCGCGAGGACCTGGCGCTGGCGCTCGCCATCATCCTGCTGGGCTTTCTGATGATGATCGTGCGTCGCAACGCGGTGACGCAGGTCGTGGGCTTCATGTCGATGGAGAACGGGCTGATCCTCGCCGCCACCGGCGCGCGCGGCATGCCGCTCGTGGTCGAGGTCAGCGTGGCCTTTTCGGTGCTGATTTCGCTGTTCGTCTTCGCGGTCTTCGTGTTTCGCATCCGCGAACGCTTCGACACCGTCGACCTCGAGGCGCTCGACCGCATGCGCGGGGACGGCCGATGATCCACGCCTATCAGCTCGTCGTGTTGATACCCTATGCTGCGGCGCTCATCTTCGTGGCGGTCCCGGGATACCGCGTGGGCGCCGCAGCCAACGTGGTCGTCTCCGCGGCGACCTTTGCCGCGGGACTATGGCTGGTGGTGGGCGAACGCAGCGTCGGCGACTATGCCATCGTCGATGAATTCAACATCGTCTTCATCGCCATCAATACCCTGGTCGGCTTCACCACCGCGTTGTTCAGCGCCTCCTATATCGGCCACGAGATCGAGACCGGCCGGCTGTCGCCAAGCTTCGTGCGATTTTACCACGCCATGTTCCAGGCGATGATGGGCTCGATGAACGTCGCCCTCATCGCCAACAACATCGGCGTGATGTGGGTCGGACTGGAACTGGCGACCCTGATCACCGTGGTCATGGTCGGGCTCTACCGCACGCCGCAGGCGATCGAGGCGGCGTGGAAGTACTTCATCCTGGCGAGCGTCGGTATTTCCCTGGCCTTTTTCGGTACTATCCTGATCTACCTCGCCGGCCAGCCGGCGCTGGGCGAGGGTGTGCCGGCGATGACCTGGAGCCTCCTGCAGGCGGCCGCGGCACGCATGGACCCGGCCATCCTCGATCTCGCCTTCATCTTCCTGCTGATCGGCTACGGCACCAAGGTCGGACTCGCGCCGCTGCACGCCTGGCTGCCCGATGCGCATGCCGAGGGCCCGACGCCGATCTCGGCGGTTCTCTCGGGCCTCCTCCTGAACGTTGCGCTCTATGCCCTGTTGCGCTTCAAGATGCTGGTGGCCGGTCAACCGGCGGCGCTCGATCCCGGTCCGGTCATGGTGGTGATGGGCCTGGTGTCGCTGATCTTCGCCGCCTTCATGCTGTACCAGCGGCGCGACATAAAGCGGCTCTTCGCCTATTCGTCGATCGAGCACATGGGGCTAATCGTATTCGCTTTCGGCATGGGCGGGCCGCTCGCCAATTTTGCCGGACTGCTGCATATGGCAATGCACAGCCTGACCAAGTCCGGGATCTTCTTTGCCGTCGGACATATCGCCCAAGCCAAGGGCACGCAGCGCATCGCCGAAATCAGGGGGCTGAGCGTCACCCATCCGCGGCTTGCCGTGGTGTTCGCGCTCGCCGTACTGGCGATCTGCGGCCTGCCGCCGTTCGGGGTGTTCACCAGCGAGTTCCTGATCCTGACCACGACCTTCGCCCGCGAGCCATGGCTTGCCTTGCTGCCGGCGTTTGGCCTGCTGATAGGCTTTGGCGCGCTGCTGATGCGGCTGCAGGATACGATGTTCGGCGAGCCCGTGGGACCCGCCCATCACGTCAATGCCTCATCCGTGCCGATGATGCTGCATCTGCTGCTGGTGCTCGCGGCTGGCATCTTCCTGCCGCCGGTGCTGGTCGCCTGGTTCCAGCGCGCTGCGGAGCTGCTCGGATGAGCGCCGCACGCAGCCTTGCCGATCTCGTCGACCGCCGGATCGCCGGGCCCGATGGCTATGTCCGGCTTGCGGTCGACGCCAGCGTCTGGACTGCCCTCGCCGAGGGCTGTGCTGGGGGCCTGCATGACTTCGGCGCCTTGTGGGCCGATGGCGGCGCGATGCGTATTGCCCTCAATGACAGCGGCCGGGGCCTCCGCGCCATCGTCTCGCTGCAGACCGACGCCGGCCAATATCCTTCGGTCGCCGCCCGGCACCCGCCGGCGCTGCGCCTCGAGCGCGCCATGCGCGACCTCTATGGCATTCAACCCATCGGTCTGCCGGATCCCCGGCCCTGGCTCGATCACGGGCGGTGGCCCGGGCGGCAGAGCGAGGCACGCTACGAATTCCTGCCGACCGAGGGCGAGGGACTGCACCAGATCCCCGTCGGGCCGGTCCATGCCGGCGTCATCGAGCCAGGCCACTTCCGTTTCACCGCCAATGGCGAGACCGTCGTGCGGCTCGAGGAGAGGCTGGGTTACACGCACAAGGGCGTCGAAGGCCTGATGGCCGGCGCCGAGGCCGAGCAGGCCGCGCGAATCGTCGGGCGCATCTCGGGCGACAGCACGGTGGCCTACGCCTGGGCTTTCGCCCGCGCCGTCGAGGCCGCGCTCGGCTGGACGCCGCCGCCGCGCGCGGTGCTGTTGCGTGGCGTCATGGCCGAACTGGAGCGTCTGTCGCACCACATCAACGACGTCGGCGCGATCTGCAACGACGCCAGCGTGCTCACCATCCATGCCCGCTGCACCCTCCAGCGCGAGGATGCGCTGGCCGTGGCCGACGCCTGCTTCGGCCATCGCCTGATGATGGATCGCGTGGTGCCGGGCGGCGTGGCGGCCGATCTGTCGGGCGAGGGCGTCGGAAGGATCCGCGGGCTTCTCGCGCGGTTCGAGGCGACGCGCGCCGAGATCCAGCGGGTCTACGATTCAATGCCGTCTTTGCAGGACCGCACCGTTACCACCGGTATCGTTTCAGCGGAGCTCGCGCGGCAATACGCGACGGGCGGCTTCGTCGGCCGCGCCTCGGGCCGCGCCTTCGATGCGCGCAAGAGCTTCGCCTATGCGCCCTACGATCGGCTGGATTTCGACCTCAAGGTGCGCACCGCAGGCGACGTCGATGCGCGTCTGCTGGTGCGCATGGATGAGATCGGCGAGAGCCTCAAGATCCTTTCCCAGCTCCTGGGCCGGCTGGCGCCGGGAGAGATCAGGGCCGATCGGCCGGCGGTGGCGGCGGCCGACGAAGGCGCCGCCCTGGTCGAGGCCTTCCGCGGCGATGTTTTCGTGAGCGTGCGCGTCGGGAAAGACGGGCGGCTTGCCCACGTTCATGCGCGGGACGCGAGCTGGTTCCAGTGGCCGCTCCTCGAGGCGGCCATTGAAGGCAACATCGTTGCGGACTTCCCGCTCTGCAACAAGTCGTTCAATTGCTCCTATTCGGGCCACGATCTGTGAGGCCCGGGCGATGAGATCGTTCCTGCTCGATGCCCTGCGCAAGGGCACGGCCACGATCGCGCGGCCCGGTCCAGACGCCGCCGCGCTCGAGGAAGCGGCCCAGGCGCTGGGTGAGCGCGCCCGCCAGCGGCTCGGACGCTCGCTTGCCATCCGCGAGATCGATGCGGGATCGTGCAACGGCTGCGAGCTCGAAATCCACGCCATCAGCAATCCGGTCTACGACGTCGAGCGCTTCGGCCTGAAATTCGTGGCCTCGCCGCGTCATGCCGATGTGCTGCTCGTCACCGGCCCCGTCACCTGGAACATGCGCGAGGCGCTGCTGCGCACCTACAATGCGACGCCGGAGCCCAAATGGGTCGTGGCGCTGGGCGATTGCGCGGTCAATTGCGGCGTCTTTGCGGGTTCTCCGGCGGTGGTCGGGCCACTCGCCGATATCTTGCCGATCGATCTGCACGTGCCGGGCTGTCCGCCGCCGCCGCTCGAGATCGTCAAGGCCTTGCTGGCGTTGATGGAGGTCCAGGCCGCGCGCCGCTGACGATCGGACCAGCCGGGGTCGCTTGTCCGGGCCCTAGCCCCTGGCGGCGAGGCTCTTGAAGAGTGCGTCGCTGCGGTCGTCGGCGGGGAAAAAGCACTCGATGCGCACTTCCTGCAGCGTGACGTCCTGCGGGGTGCCCAGGGTGGCGATGGTGGTGAAGACCGAGAGCGACTTGCCGCCGACGATGTAGTCCAGCGTCAACACGGGCGCCGGCCGCTCCTCGAAGCGCAGCTTGCGGAACGAGGCCGGCACGTCGGGGTAGGCCATGACCTCCTCGATGAAGGCGAGCGCCTTGGGTTCGCCGCCGTCCGCCAGGATCTCGGCGTAGGTCGTCGACACCAGATAGCGCGCGACCTCCTCCCAGTTGGTGAGCTTGGGCCGCAGCCCCTTGGGGTCGAGCAGCGAGCGTAGCAGGTTGGGCTGCTTGCCCGGTGGCGGCGGCGGGGGTGGGCCTTCGTTGAGAAAGACGGTGAAGGCCATGGCCGCTTCATTGGCATCGAGGAGATTCCACAGCCGGTCGATGACGACGGCGGGGTAGGGTTCCTGCTGCTTCAGCATGCGGTCGATGGCCTGGCGCACCGGCGTCAGTTCCGGCGCACCGAGGCTGGTCTCGCGGTAGACCGGCGCGAAGCCCGCTGCCAGCAGCATGGTGTTGCGCTGGCGCAGCGGCACGTCGAGCGCGGTCGTGAGCTGGACCACCATCTCGCGACTGGGTTTGGCGCGGCCCGATTCGAGGAAGCTGACGTGGCGCTGCGACACGCCCGACTGCAGGGCGAGTGCGAGCTGGCTGGCGCCCCGCCTTCGCCGCCAAGTGCGCAGCATGGGCCCGAACATGTCGGGTTGGGAGGCGATGGTGGAGACCGCGGCTGGGGAGGATGTGCGCATCATGACGGGAGAGTAGCACCCGCGCGCCGGTCCGCCGATTACCTGGGGCGTAATTGCTGCGGCGGCGAGGCAATGCGACCTCTGGCGCACCCTTACACTCCAAGGAGGATGTCATGAACGCTTCATCCCACCGCCTGCTACGGCACACCCTATGGGGAAACGCCGCCTTCTCCGTCGCCTCGGGCGTGGGCCTCGCGATCTTCGCCGGCCCGTTCGCCAAGGCCGCTGGGTCCGCGTGATCTTCGCCGCCGACCTTGCCTGGGTGGCGGGCAGCGCGCTGCTGCTGGCCCTGCCGGCAGCGTGGACCACGGCCGTCATCGCAGGCATCGTGGTGCTGGCCCTGATCGTGGCCGATCTCGCCATCCTAAAGTATCTCGGCCTGCGCCGGCTCGGTACTGCGACCTAGAGGAAACCGACCATGGACAAGCTTCAGCTCCTGAACGACCACCAGCTGCCCTTCGCCAAGGTCCTGGGGCTGAAGTTTGTCGCTGCGAGCGAGACCGGCGTTAAAGCGGAGATGGTCGTCAGGCCCGAGCTCTGCACCCGGCCCGACATATTGCACGGTGGCGCGGTGATGGCCTTTGCCGACACGCTGGGCGCGGCCGCCACCGTGCTCAACTTGCCCGAGGGCAAGGGCACGACCACGATCGAGAGCAAGACCAACTTCGTGGGGCCCGCGCCGGTCGGCGCCACGGTGATCGGCGAGACGACGCCGATCCATCGCGGCCGGCGTACCATGGTGTGGCAGACGCGGATCACCACCGCCGAGGGCAAGCTGGTGGCCGTCGTCACTCAGACGCAGATGGTGCTGTAGCGGTCAGCGGAACAGCGCGGGGATGAAGGCCTGCAAGGCGGCATCGGCATCGGCGCCGGTCTGCTGCAGGAGCGGGCTTTGCCCCCACTCGATGCGGATCTTGACGAAGTGACCCTGGTATCCGGTCAGCAGGAGCTTGCTGAAGACGCGCATATTCGACTGAGAGACCGCGCTGTAGGTGATGCAGCGAAAGGTCACCGAGCCGTAGGTGCAGCTCGACGGTACCGACGGTCTCTGGAAATTGGTGTAGCCACTCCCCTGGATCTGCTGTCCGACCGATTCGAGTTCATTGCCGAATTCGGCGATCACCACCGGACTGGCGCTGCCCGGCGGCACCCGTCGTCCGCCGTCGAATACCTGGACCATGATCACCATCTTCTGGGGCGTCGAATAGAAGTAGCTCGATCCCAGGTCGGGGCGATTGGCGGGCGGACCCGCATAGTTGACCACGCGCTCGAAAGAGGCGCCGCCTAAAGTCGCCGGGAAGTTGAGCTTGGTACCGGCATCGGTCGTGGGGGTCGTCGACTGGGTCTGTGCCCAAGCAGTACCGATCGATCCGACAGCGAGGGCGACAGCGGCCGCAACCAGTATTCTAGACATCGAGGTTCGCCACCTTGAGAGCGTTGTCCTGGATAAAATCGCGACGTGGTTCGACCACGTCGCCCATCAGGGTCGAGAAGATCTCGTCGGCCTCGTCGGCATGGTTGATCCTGACCTGCAAGAGCGCCCGCGCCTCGGGGTCGAGCGTGGTCTCCCAGAGCTGGTCGGGGTTCATCTCGCCCAGCCCCTTGTAGCGCTGGATGATGACGCCTTTGCGGCCGGCCTCGAGGACGGCGGCGAACAGCTCGGTCGGCGAGGAAATGGTCGTCTCCTTGTCGCGGGCGACGAAGACGCCGGGCCGCTGATAGATCGCCTGCAGGTCAGGAGCGAGCGCGTCGAGCTTGCGCGCCTCGGCGCTCTTGATCAACGGCCCGTCGATGACGTGCCGTTCCTGCACGCCGCGCAGGCGGCGGGTGAAGGCGAGCCCACCGTCCGGCGTCGGTTCGCCTGTCCAGCCGCGCTCCAGCGGCGGGAAAACGGCATCGAGCCGGCGGGCGATGTAATCGGCCGTCTGCTTGGCGAGCTCGGCATCGAGCAGGATATCGGGCTTGAAAGCACCGGCGATGGCGGCCTGTTCGATCACCGCCTGGCTGGTCACGCGCCGCGACAGCGACAAGGGCTTCACGAGGTTGGTAACCGATCGGGCGATATCGACGGTGCGGCGCAGATCATCCCGGGTCTGCACGCTGCCGTCGCCCAGCCTGAAGGTGGAGCCGTCCAGTCCGCTGCCGATCAGGTGGTCATCGAGCGCCCGCTCGTCCTTGAGGTAGATCGCCGACTTGCCCTTGGCCGCTTTGAAGAGCGGCGGCTGGGCGATGTAGAGATGGCCGTGTTCGATCAGGTCGCGCATCTGGCGATAGAAGAACGTCATCAGGAGCGTGCGGATGTGGCTGCCGTCGACGTCGGCGTCCGTCATGATGATGATCTTGTGGTACCTGAGCTTGCCCAGGTCGAAGTCGTCGATGCCGATGCCGGTGCCGAGCGCGGTGATCAGGGTGCCGATCTCGGCCGAGGACAGCATCTTGTCGAAGCGCGCGCGCTCGACGTTCAGGATCTTGCCGCGCAGCGGCAGGATCGCCTGGTTGGCGCGGTTGCGGCCCTGCTTGGCCGAGCCGCCGGCCGAATCACCCTCGACGATGAAGAGCTCGGAAAGTGCCGGATCGCGCTCCTGGCAGTCGGCCAGCTTGCCGGGCAATGAGCTCACGTCGAGCGCACCCTTGCGTCGCGTTAGTTCGCGCGCCTTGCGGGCGGCCTCGCGCGCCGCGGCGGCCTCGACCACCTTGGTCAGGATCTTGCGCGTCTCGGACGGATGCTCCTCGAACCACTGGCCGAGCTTGTCGCTGACCACGGATTCGACCACCGGCCGGACCTCCGAGGAGACCAGCTTGTCCTTGGTCTGCGAGGAGAATTTCGGGTCAGGCACCTTGACCGACAACACGCAGGTCAGTCCCTCGCGCATGTCGTCGCCGGTCAGGTTCACCTTCTCCTTCCTGGAGAGGCCGCTTTCGTCGGCGTACTTGTTCAGCGTGCGCGTCAGCGCGCCCCGGAAGCCCGCCAGATGCGTGCCGCCGTCGCGCTGCGGGATGTTGTTGGTGAAGCACAGCATCGTCTCGTGATAGCTGTCGTTCCATTGCATGGCGACTTCGACCGTCATGCCGTCTTTCTCGCCGCGGATCGACACCGGCGGGTTGTGCAGCACCTGCTTGTTGCGGTCGAGATACTTGGCGAAGGCTTCGACGCCGCCCTCGTAGAAGAGATCGGAAACCTTGGGCTCCGCGCCGCGCTCGTCGGTCAGCGTGATTCTTACGCGCGAGTTCAGGAACGCCAGCTCGCGCAGCCGGTGTTCCAAGGTGGCGAAGTCGAACTCGGTCTTGGTGAAGATCTTGTTCGATGGCAGGAAGGTGACCTCCGTCCCGTGCCTGTCCGCCGGCGCGTCGCCCACGATCTGGAGGTCGCCTTCCGGCTCGCCGCGGCGGAAGCGCAGGAAATGCTCCTTGCCGTTGCGCCAGATATGCACGTCGAGTTGCTCGGACAGCGCATTGACGACCGCCGCGCCGACGCCGTGCAGGCCGCCCGACACCTTGTAGGAGTTCTGGTCGAACTTTCCGCCGGCATGGAGCTGGGTGAAGATCAGGTTGACGGCCGAGATGCCCTCTTCCTTGTGGATGTCGACCGGCACGCCGCGGCCGTTGTCGCGCACCGTGGCCGAGCCGTCGCCATGCAGGGTTACCTCGACGCTGTCGCAGTAGCCGGCCAGCGCCTCGTCGATCGCATTGTCGACGATCTCGTAGACCATGTGGTGCAGGCCGCTGCCGTCGTCGGTATCGCCGATATACATGCCGGGACGCTTGCGCACGGCGTCCAGCCCTTTCAGCAGCTTGATCGAATTGGCGTCGTAGGCGTCGGCGCCGGGATTCATATCGTCGTTGTTGTTCTCGCTCATTATTCTTGCTTCCCGAAAGGGGTTTAGACCACCGCGATCGAGCCGTCGGCCACGCGCAGGATCTGCGCGCGACCGCCGAGCGGCGCAAAAAGTCCGGCATCGGTGCCGGTCATCCAGCTCTGCACGCCGAGCGCCACCACCTCGTCGAACAGCGCGGCGCGGCGCTCCGCATCGAGATGGGCTGCGATCTCGTCGAGCAGCAGGAGCGGCGCGCGGCCGCGCGACAAAGCCACCAGACGGGCGTGCGCCAGCGCGATCGACACCAAAACCGCCTTCTGCTGGCCAGTCGATCCCTCCGCCGCCGGCAGGTCGAGATCGAGGTGGCGCACCGCGAGATCGCTGCGATGCGGCCCGCAAGATGTGGTGCCGGCCTCGGCATCGCGCAAGCGGCTGGCGGCCAATTCGCCGCGCAGGCGGTCTTCGGCGTCGAGCGCCGGCAGGACGGCGAGCCAGCCGTCGAGCTCGCCCGCCATGGCAAGGGCTGCCCGCGGGAAGGGGCCGACGCCCAGGCGTGCGGCGGCATCGAGGCGATGGACCGTATCGGCACGCGCGGCGGCCAGGGCGACGCCATGGCGGGCCATGGTGTCCTCGAGGGCCGTGAACCAGTGCGGGTCGCGGCCGCCATCAGCCAAAAGCCGCGCGCGCTGACGCAGCGCATTCTCATAGGCCGCCACGTCCCCCGCATGCTGGGGATGCAGCGCCGTCACCAGACGGTCGAGGAAGCGCCGGCGCTCGCCCGGCCCATCGAGGAACAGGCGGTCGAGCTGGGGCGTCAGCCACACTGCCGCGACATGCAGGCCGAGCGCCGTCTGGCTCTGCGCCGGCCGGCCGTCGATTCGCACGACCCGGCGCGGCAGGCCGCCATCGCTCCTGGCCGGCTCCAGTCCGGTGCCGATCGCGAGCCGGCCGTCCGGCGTATCGACCGTGGCGGCGACCGCCCAGGCCGTGGCGTCCGGCTCCTCGCCGCGCGAGCGCCGGCAGACTTCATCGAGACGTGCCCGGCGCAACCCGCGACCCGGCGCCAGGAAGGACAGCGCCTCCAGGAGATTGGTCTTGCCCGCGCCGTTGGCGCCGACCAGCACGACAGGCTCGGGGCCGCAATCGAGGCGGAGCTGGCGATAGTTGCGGAAATCGGTCAAGCGAAGCTGGCGCACGGCAAGGACGGCCGGCGCAGCGCCGGTTGCGGCGTCGGGAGAGAAGGCAAGAGCGCTGATCGGCGGCGCCGTCATACCCGCATCGGCATGAGCACGTAGAGCGCGCTCTCGTCGGCGCCGTCGCGCACCAGGGTGGGCGAGCCGGCGTCGGCCATCAGGAAGCGCGCCTCGGCGCCCGTGATCTGTTCGGTGATGTCGAGCAGGTAGCGCGAATTGAAGCCGATCTCGAGCGCGGCGGCCTTGTATTCGACCTCGATCTCCTCGGTGGCGCTGCCGGCGTCGGGGCTGGTGGCCGAGAGCGTGACCACGCCCTTGGCGACCGCGAGCTTGATGGCGCGCGACTTCTCGGTGGAGATGGTCGAGACGCGGTCGACGGCGTGGGCGAATTCCTTGCACGGCACGTTCAGGACCTTGTCGTTGCCGGTCGGGATGACGCGCTCGTAGTCGGGGAAGGTGCCGTCGATCAGCTTGCTGACCAGGGTGACGTCGCCGGTGGCGAAGCGGATGCGGGTATCGGAAAGCTCGATGTCGACCGAACCGTCGCTCTCGTCCAGGAGCTTGCGCACCTCGCCCACGGTCTTGCGCGGCACGATCACGCCCGGAATGTCCGCAGCGCCCTTGGGCAGCGGCACTTCCACCCGGGCCAGCCGATGGCCGTCGGTGGCCACGCCGCGCAGCACCTGGGTGCCGTTGGAGGTGGCGGAATGGAAGTAGATGCCGTTCAGGTAGTAGCGGGTCTCTTCGTTCGATATGGCGAACCGCGTGCGGTCGATGATGCCCTTGAGGTCGGTCGCCGGCAGCTGGAAGCGGTGCGGCAGGTCGCCCTCGGCCATCGCCGGGAAGTCGGCGGGCGGCAGACATTGCAGGGTGAAGCGCGAGCGGCCGGCCCGGATCGCGAGCGAGCCGCCATCGGAGGCGGTCTCGAGCTCGACCTGCGCACCGTCCGGCAACTTGCGGACGATCTCGTAGAGGGTATGGGCCGGCGCCGTGGTCGAGCCCGCCTTGGCTGCACTTGCCTCCACCGATTCGGTGATGGCGAGGTCCATGTCGGTCGCCGCCAGGCTGAGGCGTCCCTTCTGCGCGGTGATCAGGACGTTCGACAGGATCGGGATCGTGTTCCGCCGTTCGACCACACTCTGCACATGAGCCAGCGCCTTCAGAAGGGCTGCCCGTTCGATCGTCAGTTTCATGTTTTGATCGCTGTAACGAGGGGCCAAAAAAGCGGTTTAGACACCCCGTTTCGCAGGCCTGAAAAGACCATTGCGGAACGGTCGGGGACTATAGCATGCCGAACCTCGGCGGGAAGCAATTTCACTCGAAATTTGAGGCTCTTAGGGCCGAAAAGACCCGCTAAAACAACGCGAAATGGCGGCCTTCCCCCTGCGGCCCTTCAGGCCACCAAGGCGCTTATGGCCACGCTGTGGCCATAAGCGCCGACCCGTCGGACGAGGGAGGGGCGGGGAGGGCGCTACCCCTGCAACTGTCGCTTGAGCAACTCTACATCCTCTGCAATCGAAAGGTCAGAGATCTTGAGCTCCTCGATCTTGCGGACGGCATGCATGACCGTGGTGTGATCGCGATTGCCGAAGCGCTTGCCGATTTGCGGCAGGCTGAGCGTGGTGAGCTGCTTGGCGAGATACATCGCCACCTGGCGCGGGCGGGCGACCGAGCGGGCGCGGCGCGGTGAGCTCATCTCGGCGAGCTTGATGTTGTAGTGCGCGGCCACCCGCTGCTGGATCTCGTCGACCGTTACTTTGCGGTCGGCCTGGCGCAGCAGGTCATGCAGCACGTCCTGCGCCATCTCGACGGTGATCTCGCGGCCGATCAGCTGGCCGTGGGCGACGACGCGGTTCAGCGCCCCCTCGAGCTCGCGGATGTTGGTGCTGATCTTGTGGGCGAGGAACTCCAGCACCGCCGTCGGCACCGGCACGCGCGCATTCTCGGCCTTGGTCTGCAGGATGCTGAGTCGCAGCTCATAGGTCGACGAATGAATGTCGGCGACCAGCCCGCTGCCGAGCCGTGAGCGCATGCGCTCCTCGATGTCCTGCAGTTCGCTGGGCGGCTTCTCGGAGGAGAGCACGATCTGCTTGTTTTGCTCGACCAGTGAATTGAAGGTGAAGAAGAACTCGTCCTGGCTCGCTTCCTTGCCGCAGATGAACTGCACGTCGTCGACCATCAGCACGTCGACGTTGCGGAACAGCTCCTTGAACTGGCCGGTATTCTTGGTGCGCAGCGCCTGGATGAAGCGGTTCACGAAGCTTTCGGCCGTCAGGTAAAGCACCCGCGTCTTGGGATCGCGGTCGCGGATGGTGTGCCAGATCGCATGCATAAGGTGCGTCTTGCCGAGCCCGACGCCGCCGAAAATATAAAGCGGGTTGCGCTCCGGCAGCGGCCGGTCCTGCTCGGCGATGTTGCGCGCAGCGGCATAGGCAAACTCGTTGGGCTTGCCGACCACGAAGTTCGCGAAGGTGTAGCGCGCTTCCGGCCCCTGGAAGATGTCGTCGCCGCCGCGGCCGATCGAGGGGCCCATTCGCGGCATCGGCGGCTGGTAGTTCTGCGAAGAAGGCACCGGCGGCACGGCGATGATCTCGTTGGGCCGGCGCGGCGCCGGCGGCGGCACGAGGTTCACCTCGACGGTGCCGACCTCGGCATGCACCGCCTGCCAGTAGGCCAGCACGCGGTCGCCATAGTGGCGGGCGACCCAGTCGCGGACGAACCGAGTCGGCGCATAGAGGCGGAGCTTGCCGGCCTTCAGTTCGCCCAGCTCGACCTCGCCGAACCAGGTTTTGAACGCCTTGTCGCCGATTTCCTTGCGGAGCCGGTCGCAGACACGCACCCAGTGCGCCTCAAGCTCTTTCCGGACCGCAACTTCTTCCATATCGGCCCCCGCCACAGTTTTTTGTTCGTATGTCGCGTTATTATTGTTGCCTGATATCGGCGATTGAATTCGGTTCAAGTTTGTCTCCACGGAAGTCCAGCTGCCTTCCACCCCGCCGCCGCGCCGCGCTTGGCCTGCGCATCCAGCGGGCCCTCAAATCCGTCCGCTACATTGAAACATGTACTGTAGCCGGCCGCGGTCATGGCTTTCGCCGCCGCGGCCGATCGAGCTCCACTCCGACAGAGGAAAAGCAGCGGCGTCTCCTTGTCGGGGAGCGCGCCCGCAAGCGCCGCCACGAATTCCGGGTTGGGCTGCATGCTGGGGAAGACCTGCCACTCGAGCAGTGCCGGCTTCTTGGCCAGCTTCTCGAGATCCGGCAGGCCGACATAGTTCCATTCGGCGCGCGTGCGCACGTCGACCAGGACCGCGTCCTTGCGTTCGCTCAGGATCTTCCAGGCCGTCGTCGGCGCCACGTCGCCGGCATAGCCGGCGGCGGGAGACACTTCATATGTGCCGGTGATCTTGTTGTCGTTGGACATGGCCCCGCTCTTCATTCGCCAAAGCAGGACGCTTGAGTACGAGCCGACGATTCTGGGGGGCACACAGCTCGATGAGGGCGACGAAAACTCTTGATGTGCGTCGTTCAGTGGACGCTGTTTACTTTGATCGTCGCTATCACCGGATGACTGTGGCTCTCCCTCGTTCGTGTTTTCGGCGAAGAGGAAGCCCCCCGTCTTCGCCTTGGCTCGCGTCTCAGCGCCCCACGCCCCGTCGCGATGGGCCGACTCTTAGACAGACTCGGGGAGCTTCGCAAACGATTCACACAGACAACGCCACACGCTATTCATGATGTTCTTGGTGCGACTCGATTGACATCTCTGTGGATTCGATTTTCTTTCGCGTGCGTGGCGCGACATCGCTCAACATCTAGCGCCCGTTCGCTCGCGCAGTCCGATAAACGCGAATCGTATGTTGTTCGCCGAATTGGCAACCAAACGATCTTCTCCGAAGCGCTCGAAATTTTTTTAGACAGAAAAAAATAAAATCGCCGCTCGTTGGAGCGGCGTTCACAATCTCGGAAGGCAGGAGCGTCTCAGGCCATCGCCTTGATGCGCGCTGCCAGACGCGACACGCGACGTGCTGCGGCGTTCTTGGTCACGATGTGCTTGGTCGCGCCGCGCTGGATCTCCGGCTGCGCATCGCGCAGCGCCGCGGCCGCAGCCTTCTTGTCTCCGCCCTTGATCGCTTCCTCGACCTTCTTGATCGAGCCGCGCACGCGACTGCGACGCGCGGTGTTCGCGGCGGTGCGACGCTCGGTCTGGCGGGCGCGCTTCTCAGCCGACTTGTGACTGGCCATCTAATCCTCGTTCATCGGAAGGGCGGGTGTATACGGGCCGGCCGGCATCCGGTCAACCCCGCTAAAAGCCGCCATTTATCGGTGTTTCCAGGCTGCCTTGCGCTTGTCGGCGAAGGCCGCCATGCCCTCCGCCCGATCCTCGAAGGCGAAGGTGGCGTGGAAGGTACGCCGCTCGAAGCGCACGCCCTCGGCCAGGGTCGTCTCGAAGGCGCGGTTGACGGCTTCCTTGGCGACCATGGTGGCGGGCAGCGACATGCCGGCGATCTTCTCCGCCGTCGCCAGCGCGTCGTCCATGAGTTGGGCGAGCGGCACCACGCGGCTCACGAGGCCACAGCGCTCGGCTTCGGCGGCATCCATCATGCGGCCGGTGAGCACCATGTCCATGGCCTTGGACTTGCCGACGAAGCGTGGCAGGCGCTGGGTGCCGCCCGCGCCAGGGATGGTGCCGAGCGTGATCTCAGGCTGCCCGAACCTGGCGTTGTCGGCGGCGATGATGAAGTCGCACATCATCGCCATCTCGCAGCCGCCGCCCAGCGCGTAGCCTGCGACGGCGGCGATAATCGGCTTGCGGACCTGGCTCACCTTCTCCCAGCCGACGGTGATGAAGTCCTGCAGGAAGACATCCTGATAGGATTTCTCTTTCATCTCCTTGATGTCGGCGCCGGCGGCGAAGGCCTTGTCGCCACCGGTCAATACTATACACCCGATTGTGCAATCGGCTTCGAAAGCGTCGAGCGCCAGCCCGAGCTCGCGCACGAGATCGGCGCAGAGCGCGTTCAACGCCTTGGGCCGGTTGAGGCGGATGATCCCGACTCGGCCCTTGATTTCGCTCTGGATGTTTTCGTAGGCGGTCACGTTTCCCTCCCCGACCGTGCCTTGGGATGTGAGCGCCGCTCTTAGCTAGCGCTGGCAGTGCGCGCAATAGAAGGTCGAGCGGCCGGATTGCACCAGGCGGCGCACGACCTTGCCGCAGCCGCGGGTCGGGCAGACCGCGCCCTGCCGGTCGTAGACGTTGAAGCGTGTCTGAAAATAGCCCAGCTCGCCGCCCGGCTGCACATGATCGCGCAGGGTCGATCCGCCATCGTCGATCGAGCGCAGCAGCACCTGTTTGATGGCAGCGACCAGCCGGTCGGCGCGTTCGCCCTGGACAGTGTGGGCCGACCGACGGGGCGAGATCCCGGCCAGGAACAACGCCTCGCAGGCGTAGATATTGCCGACGCCGACCAGGGTCTTCTGATCGAGCAGGGCGGCCTTGATCGGGGTGCGTCTTCCTTTGAGACGCTGGGCCAGCGCGGCGCCGTCGAAAGCATCGTCGAGCGGTTCGGGCCCCAAGCCTTTGAAGAGCTTGTGCCTGGGCAGCGCCTCGTCGGCGGCCAGCAGCATCAGGCCGAAGCGGCGGGCGTCGTTGAAGCGGACCTGCCAGCCCTCCTCGGTGTCGATCACGACATGGTCGTGCCGCTCGAACGGATGTTCGGCGGCACTCGCCGCATCGTGCAGCGTCATGCGGCCCGACATGCCGAGATGGGCGATCAAGGTGTGGCCGTCATCGAGGCGGAGCAGCAGGTATTTCGCCCGGCGGTCGATGCCCAGCACCCGACGGCCCTCGACGCGCTGCGCGAACCGCGCCGGCAAGGGCACCCGAAGGTCGCGCCGGCGCTGGACGAGGCGAACGATGCGCCGTCCGACCAGTCTCGGAACGAGGCCGCGACGGACGGTTTCTACCTCGGGAAGCTCGGGCATGCCGGCGTGCCGCCCTTATGCGCCACGATGGCCGAACAATGCAGTCCCCACCCGGACATGGGTGGCGCCCAGGCGGATGGCCGTCTCGTAGTCGGCGCTCATGCCCATGCTGATTTTGGCGAGGCCGTTGCGTGCAGCCATCTTGGCCAGCAGGGCAAAGTGCAGGGCAGGTTCCTCGTCGACCGGCGGGATGCACATGAGGCCGACGATCGGCAGCTTGTGGGTATCGCGGCAGGAAGCGACGAAGGCATCGAGCTCGGCCGGCAGCACGCCCGCCTTCTGCGGCTCCTCGCCGATATTGACCTGGATATAGCAATCCGGTCGGCGGCCCGAGCGCGTCATTTCCTTGGCGAGGGTGGCGGCCAGCCGCTCGCGGTCGACCGATTCGATGACGTCGAACAGCGCCACCGCCTCGCGCGCCTTGTTGGTCTGCAAGGGGCCGATCAAGTGCAAGGCGAGGTCGGGATACTCCGCCTTCAGCGCCGGGAATTTCTCCTCCGCCTCCTGCACGCGGTTCTCGCCGAATACGCGCTGGCCCCCATCCAGAAGCTCGCGGACCCGATCGGCGCCATGGGTCTTGGAGACAGCGACCAGGGTGACGGCAGCCGGATCGCGTCCGGCGGCGCGTGCCGCGGCGGCGATGTGCTGACGAACCTCGGCCAGACGATCGGCGCCTGCGGTCATGCGTCCAGGCTCAATCGTGCGGTCATCGCCTCGGCATTGTTGGGGTCGGCGGCCAACGCGGCGTCCAGGGTCTCGCGTGCCTTGTCGCGCTCGCCCAGGGCGGCGAGGCAGGTGCCATAATGGCCCAGCAGGCGGGAATCGCCCGGCAGTCCGCGCAGCGCATGTTCGTGCAGCGAACGGGCCTCGGCGGCCCGGCCGAGATCGAGCAGGACGCGGCCGAGGTTGGTCAGCACCATCGGATCGTCGGTCGAAAGCCTGGAAGCGCGTTTCAGCGCGCGCCGTGCCTCGTCGAAACGCTTGAGGCCGCGCAGCGCCAGCCCCTGGTTGTTGAGCGCCCGCACGTTGTCGGGTGCCTCCTTCAGGTAGGGCTCCAGGGTCTCGAGCGCATCCGCGAAGCTGCCGCGCTCGATGTGGAGATGGGAGAGCTGCAGCACGGCATCGGGGTCGAGCGGATTGTGGCGCAGCGCTCGCCGAAGAACGTCGACAGCTGCATCACCTTGGCCGGTCGCCGTCTGGGCAAGTGCCAGGGTCTTGAAGCCGGCCATGAATCCGGGATCGATCTCGAGCGCCCGCTCGATCGGGCCGATGGCGTCGGCAGGCCGGCCGGCGAAGTGGAGCACGAAGCCCAATATGTGGTTGAGCGCGGCGCTGTCGGGCGCCAGTTCGAGCGCCCGGCCGGCTTCGGCGATCGCCTCGTCATGAAGGCCGAGCGCACCGAGCGCCAGCGAGCGGTCGCCCAGGATCTGGGCGCGTCGCGCGCCATCCTCGCCGGCATCGACCAGGGCCAGGTCCAGGACCTCGATCGCCGAGGAATGGTGGCCGAGGCGGTAGAGGGCGTAGCCCAGCATGTTGCGCGCCCGGGCCTGCAGCGGCTTCAGGCCCTCGCCGCCCTGCTGGATTCCCTGATCGACATTGGTCACGAATTCGATCAGCTCGCGCTCGGCGGCGGCGAACCGGTTGAGATCCATGTAAACGGACGCCAGCGCCAGGCGTGCTTCGACATGGGCCGGCGAGCGGCGAACCGTGTCGCGAAAGCGCCGCGCCGCCTCGTCGAGACGGCCCTGCCGGCGCGCCACCAGGCCGAGATTGTAGGACAGCATCGGCTCGTTGGGGTCCTTGGCCAGCGCCTTGCGCCACAGTGCTTCGGCATCGCCGAGCGCGCCGCGCTGCGACAGGCAGACCGCAAGGAAGTGCAGGATGTCGGGCCGCTCGCCATGGCGGGCCAAGGCGGACCGGAACAGCGGCTCGGCCCGGTCGAACCACCCGGCTCTCAGATATTGCAGGCCGGTCTGCAGATCGGGATCGGGTTGGGGTTGCGTCGAGGACGGCGGTCGGGTCGCGAGGGCCATGGCGCGCTGTGTAGACCCGCCTCGCGGCCAAGGCTACACGAAATGCCGTGGTCAAGGATGTCGATCTGTTCGCGGCGGCGATGGGCGATGTGAAGCCGCTCGCCGGCCGCAAGCGCGGGGCCGCGAAGGCTGTCATCCCGAGGCCAAAGGCCGAGGGACCTCTAAAGTCACAGAAAAGGTCCCTCGCTGCGCTCGGTACGACACCGGCGCCTGAATTGACACTCGATGATCATAGCTTCGACCGCGACACCGCCCGCGCCCTGGGCCGCGGCAAGCTCGTCCCGCAGGCCTCGCTCGACCTGCACGGCATGACGCTCGCCGCGGCCGAACGCGCCGTCGCCAATTTTCTTGATGCAGCGGTGGCGCAGGATCTTCGGATCATCCTGATCGTCACCGGCAAGGGCGCGCGCCTCGAGGGCGGGCGCATGCTGGGCGGACGGATCCGCGCCGAGTTCGTCGGCTGGCTGAACCGCGCCGACAATCGCAGCCGGGTGCGCGGCGTTCGGCCGGCGCACCCGCGGCACGGCGGCGGTGGCGCCTTCTACGTGCTGCTGCGCCGGCGTTCGTCGGCCAGCAGCCGCTCCTTGCGTGCGACGCCCCAACGATAGCCGGCGAGCGCGCCGCGTGCGCCGACGGCGCGGTGGCAGGGAATGACGCCGGCCGCTTGGTTGGTGGCACAAGCCCGCCCGACGGCGCGGGCCGCCATGGGCGCGCCGATGCTTTTGGCGATCTCACCGTAGCTTCGGGTCTGGCCGGCCGGGATCTGGGTCAATGCCTTCCAGACCTTCCATTGGAAGGCCGTGCCGACGATATCGAGCGGCACGTCGGCCGCGTCGAGCGCGGAGGGTTTGCGGCCGTAGAGGCGGGCCAGCACGTTCTTGACGCGTGGCCCGAGGGCACGGTCGTTACGCGTGATGTCGGCGGCCGGGAAGTCGTGCTTCAGGTCTTTTTCGAGCGTGCGGTCGTTGTCGCCCAGGAACACCGCGGCGATGCCCTTCTGCGTCGCCGCCACCAGCACGCGGCCATAGTCGGAATCGACCGTGGTGTAGTCGATATGAGCCCCGACGCCGCCCTTGGCATAGGTGGCGGGCGTCATGCCGAGCGCCTTGTCGCTCGTCTCGTAGACGCGGCTGGGCGAACCGTAGCCCGCGCCATAGAGCGCATCGGCCACCGACTCGCCCTCGCGCAGCGCCTTGCGGAAACGCTGGCGCTTGCGCGCCACCAGCCAGTCGCGCGGATTGACGCCGAGCTCGGCGATGAAGCGCTTGCTGAGGGCGCCGCTCGACAGGCCGACCCGGCGCGCCACCTCGGCGAGCGAGGGCGGCGTGTCGGCGTCGGTCGAATCGAACAGCGCACAGGCCCGGGCAACCGGCTTGCTGAGGCCGGCATCGGCCTGCCAGTCCCGTGGCTTGCAGCGCTTGCAGGCGCGAAAGCCCGCGGCCTCGGCCGCATCGGGCGAGGCGTGGAACGTCACGTTCCGCTGCAGCGGTGCACGGGCCGCACAAGACGGCAGGCAATAGACGCCGGTCGTCCTGACCGCGAACCAGAACCGCCCGTTGTAGGCCCGGTCACGCCGCTGGACGGCCTGCCAGCAGGTCCCCTCGTCGGGAAGCGTGTCGGGAAGGGTTGAGGTGGCGAGAGCCAAGGTCGGAAGGGAAAGGGAATGTTGGGTCATGGCGCCAGTAAAGCACCATGGCCCAACCTGCTCTATCCGGCTGCCGCCGGCAATTCCGGCTTAAGACCAGAAGCTCTTGGAGGCCTCGAAGCGCGCGGTTCCGCGGTCGAGCCCGATGTCGCGCAACAGGCGCTCATCGAGCTGGGCCAACTGGCGTCGCGAACGGGCGAGCTCGGCGCGGCTCATGACGTTGTCGATCCCGACCATGACTGCACCGGCCAGCAGCGCCACGGCGCGGCCAAAGGTGAAGGGAGAGGCTTCCGCGCGGGCGATTTCCCGCACGCTGGACAGGGTCGACATGACTTAGCTCCGTTTGAGGCGACGGGGAACCGAAGGGTTTCCTTGAGCCTCGTTTCTCTAGGGTATTTGCGCTACGATGCCTCGATATTCAAAGGATGAAACCTCGGGTGAGGGATAGAATTTCTATGAACGGGTGCCTTAAATGAGCCGCTCTCAGCTGCCGCTGAATGCGCTGCGCGCCTTCGAAGCGGCGGCCCGTCATGCCAGCTTCACCCATGCCGCCGAAGAACTGCACGTCACCCAGGCCGCCGTCAGCCATCAGGTGAAGGCGCTCGAGGAGCGGCTGGGCGTGGCGCTGTTCGTGCGTCGCCCGCGCGGGCTCGAGATCACCAGCGAGGGCGAGGCGCTGCTGCCCGATCTGCGCGATGCCTTCGACCGCATGACCAACGCGCTGGAGCGGGTCGGCCGCAAGGCCAATTCCGGCACGCTCAGCGTCAGCCTGGTCACCACCTTCGCGCTGGGCTGGCTGGCGCCGCGCCTGCATCGTTTCCAGTCCAAGCATCCCGAGATCGAAGTGCGCATGACGACGACGCAGCGGCGCATCGATTTCGCGCGCGAGGATTTCGACTGCGCCATCCGCTTCACGGTCCAGCCCGAGCCCGAGCTGCATGCCACCCGTCTGTTCTCCGACGTCCTGACGCCGCTTTGCGGCAAGCGCTACAAGGACAAGCTCAGGACGCTCGAGGATCTAAAGCGCGTGCCGTTCATCGACATGACCTACGATCCCGAATGGGCGATCTGGCTGCGCGCCGTGGGCATGGGCGACTTCAAGCCCAAGCGCGTGCTCACCTTCGATTCGACCATGATCGCCGTGGAAGCGGCAATGGAAGGAGCCGGCGTGGCCGTCGGACCGCCCCAGCTTTTCCGCGAGGAGCTGGCCTCGGGGCGGCTGTTCCAGCCCTTTCCGCAGATCGTCGACTCGGGCAAGGCGTGGTGGTTCGTGTGTCCGCCGGCCTCGGTCAACCGGCCGAAAACCCGCGCGTTCGAGGAGTGGCTGATCGAGGAGCTCAGCGCACCACAGACGCGGTCTGGCCGAACAGCCCTCGTCGCGAGCGGGCGGCGCTGATCGCAGCCGTCGCATCGACCGCCCGCGCGGATGGTTGCTGGACCGAGAGAAATTCGGCCTGAACCGTGCGTCCTGGCGAAAGTGGCCGACTCGAGAGTGCAGGTCATGCCGCCTTCTCGGGGAACATCGTGATCTTGTGGCCATTCCGGGTGATCCAATAGTAAAGGTCAGTCATGCCGGGTGCCGGCTCGGCTCGACCTAAGAGAAAAACTAAGGGAGGACGCAGTTTGCTGAAATGGCTCCGCCGCGCCCCCAAAGCGGCTCCGGCCGCGACGCGGGGATCGATCGAAATTCGCCGTCCCTGGGCACGCCGGTCGCTGGAGACGCCTGAGCAAGCGGGCGGCTTTTTCGTGCTCACCAACAAGGGTCCGGAGCCGGATCGGCTGGCTGGGGCCAACAGCCCGGCGGCCGAGAAGGTCGAGATCCATGCCGTCAAGGTAGTGGGCGGCGACATCGGCATGCGCCCGCGCGACGACGGCCTTGCCCTTCCCGCCGGCGTCACGCTTACGCTTCAGCCGCGCGGCTATCACCTGCTCCTGATCGGTCTCAGGACACCGCCGATCCCGGGTGCCGGCCTGCCCGTTACGCTGAATTTTGACAAGGCCGGCAGCATCGACGTCGAGCTGCTGGTCGAGGCGCCGGGGCCGGTCGGCAAGGAAGTCCTGGTCGAGGAACGTCAGCGCGGGTAGCGGTGCCGTCCGCCGAACGCGTCCTCGACCAATAGCGCGCCGGGATCGTCGCCGAGGTAGCCCGGACCGATCGGCACCTTGCCGTGGCCGCCCGGCACGTCGAGCACATAGGTCGGCTGGGCGAGGCCCGACAGCCGGCCACGCAGCGCCTTCATCAGCGCCTGTCCGCGCTCGACCGATACCCGGAAATGTCCGGTGCCGCGCACCAGGTCGGGATGATGCAGGTAGTAGGGCTTCACCCGCGCCATCACGAGGGCGCGCATGAGCTGGTCGAGGATTTCGACCTCGTCGTTGACGCCGGCCAGCAGCACCGTCTGGCCCATCAGCGGAATGCCCGCATCGGCCAGCCGCGCCAGCGCCGCGCGCGTCGCGGGGCTTAGTTCGCGGGCATGATTGCAGTGCACGCCGAACCACAGCGTGGCGCGTCGGGGTTTCAGCGCCGCCACCAGCTCGCCGGTTACCCTGTCGGGATCGACGATCGGCACGCGGCTGTGGATGCGGATCACGCCGAGATGCCCGATGGCGTCGAGGTTGGCCAAAAGCTCGGCCAGGCGGCGGGGCGCCAGCATCAGCGGATCGCCACCGGTCAGGATCACTTCCCAGATTTCCGGACGTTCGCGGATATAGGCGAGGGCGGCCAAAAGCTCGGCGGCCGACAGCGCCTCGCCGCCGGGTCCGACCTTTTCGCGGCGGAAGCAGAAGCGGCAATAGACCGGGCAGACATGCAGCGGCTTCAGCAGCACCCGGTCGGGATAGCGATGCACGATACCCTTCACCGGCGAACGCGCCTCGTCGCCGATCGGGTCTAAAAGCTCGTCGGGCGACAGTTCGGTCTCGGCGGCGCTGGGCACGAATTGGCGGGCGATGGGATCGTGCGCGGGGTCGTCGCGATCAATCAGCGCCAGCATCTCGGGCGTGATGGCGATCGCCATCGATTGGGCAGCCGCCGCCAGACGCGGGTCGGGCGTCAGCAGCCCCTCGCGTTCGAGGGCGTCGAGCGTGCGCAAGGTTTGCATGGCGGCGCTCAATAGCTTGAAACGCAGCTTCCAACCAGTTCGGAAAACCACCATCATTCGGGCCGAAAAGGGCGGGGCTGGGAGGCTACGGATGGAAGTGGGGCGACGTCCCCTGTTCGGCGAGCAGCAGCGCTTCATGCTGTTCCTGATCGCCCCCGCGGCGCTCCTTCTGCTGCTGTTCCAGGTCCTGCCGATCGCGATCGGCGCCAATGCCAGCTTCCGCGACTGGGCGCTCTACAATCCCAAGAAGACCTGGGTCGGGCTCGACCACTACCGATCGGTGATCACCGATCCGGCGTTCCTCGACGTCGTCCTGCCCAACACCTTCATCTTCATGGTACTGAGCGTGGCGGGCGCGCTGGCGCTGGGCCTCGCACTGGCGCTGCTGCTCAACCGGCCGTTCCGCGGCCAGAAGATCGTGCAGACCGTGCTGCTGGTCCCGCTGATGGTGGCGCCGGTGATCGCCGCCATCATGATGCGCTGGATGTTCAACGACCAGTTCGGGATCGTGAACGCCGTGCTCGAGGGGCTGGGGCTGGAGGGCCAGCCGTGGCTGGTCGAACGCTGGAGCGCCTTTGGCATCATCGTGCTGACCGACATCTGGCTGTGGACGCCCTGGTTCACCTTGCTCCTGCTGGCCGGCCTGCAAAGCCTGCCCAAGGAGCCATTCGAGGCTGCGGCGATCGACGGCACCTCGACCTGGCGCGTGTTCAGCCACCTCACCCTGCCGATGCTGCGGCCGGTGATCGTGGTCTGCGTCGTGATCCGCGCCATCGACGCCTTCCGCACCTTCGACATCGTGTGGACGCTGACCGGCGGCGGGCCCGGCCGGTCGACCGAGCTGTTCAGCCTCTACGCCTATGTGCTGGCCTTTCTCAGCCTGGACCTCGGCCGCGGCTCCGCGGCGGCTATCATTGGCGCTCTCATCATCCTGGTGGTTGGCGTGGGGCTCTATCGCCTCGTCGATCGCATCACCAAGGCCTGAGCCGATGGCCATGGTCCGCCAGCCGCTGATGTTCGCCCGCCTGCCGGCCGGGGCACGGCGTGCGCTGTTCGCGCTGGCCCTCGCCGGCGCCTGCTTCGCCTTCGCCTTCCCCGTGCTGTGGCTGATCCTGACGTCGCTGCGGCCCGAATCGGGCGTCTACTACGTCCATCGCGGCACCGAGTTCACGCTCGGGAACTTCGCCGAGGTGCTGCTCGACGACCGGTTGGTCCAGGCCTTCGTCAATTCGGCGCTGATCTCCACGCTGGCGACCTTCTTCTCGCTCTTGGTGACGGTGTCGAGCGGCTACATGCTGTCGCGCTTTCGCGGGCCGGCCTCGCGCACCTGGTTCGGCACCATCTACGTGTTCCGCTGCGTGCCCTACATCTCGTGGGTGCTGCCGCTCTATTTCGTGGCCCAGAGCTGGGGCATCTACGACACCTATGTCGGGCTCCTGCTGCCGCACATCGCGGTGCATATCTGCTTCTTCTCCTGGCTGATGAAGGGCTTCTTCGACGGCATCGACCCGTCGATGGAACATGCCGCCCTGATCGACGGCTGCACCCGTTGGGGCGCGTTCGTTCGGGTCGCCCTGCCGTCGGCCATTCCCGCGATCTCGGCGCTGGCAGTGCTATGCTGGCTGTTCACCTGGAACGAGTTCCTGTTCGCGTTGATCCTGACGGGGAACCGCGTGCCGGTGATCACCGTGGTGATGGCGCAGTTCGTCACCGAAATGGGCTTGCGCTGGAACCTGATGGCCGCGACCGCGGTCCTGGCGCTGGTGCCGGCTTTCTTGCTGGCGCTGTTCGGCCAGAAGTACGTGATCCGCGGCTTGCGGATCTAAGAAGACGACCATCACAGAGGAGGAAACGATATGCACAAGACGAGACGAAGGGCATTGGCCACCATGGTGGCCGCGGCCGGCCTGCTCGCCGCCGGCGGCGCCGGCGCACAGGCGGTCAAGGAACTGCGCATCGGCTACCAGCCCAGCCCCATTCAAGACGCGTCGATCGCCATGTTCGAGACCTGGGGCGCCAAGAACGGCATCAAGATCGTCAAGGTGCCGAACTCCTACGGTGTCTACGTCGAGAAGATGACGGCGTCGCTCACCTCGAATTCCGACCAGTATGACGTGATCTGGCACAACGACGACTGGGGCCAGCTGTGGGCCCACCTGCTCGAGCCGACCGACGACATCCCGGGCCTGCAGTTCGCCGAGAAATGGGGCATGGACAAGGTCGTGTTCGGCAATGCCCAGGGCCAGAACACCGTGGTGCCGATGGGCCAGACGTTCAGTGTGTTCTTCTATCGCAACGACCTGGTGCAACCCAACGAGGTGCCCAAGACGCTGGCCGAAGTCGTAGCCATGAGCAAGAAGCTGCAGGCCGCCAACAAGGTGAAGTGGGGCTATGTCGGCGCCATGTCGATGAACAACAGCTGGTTCAGCTGGTTCTGGTCGATGTGGGCCAACAACTGCGACGTGCTGATGCCGTTCTACGAGCGCGACAACAAGGTGCTGGCGCAGAACGGCTGGAAGTCGAGCATGAACGAGCCCTGCATGAAGGAGACGGTCGAATACTGGTGGGATGCCATCAACACCCACAAGATCTCGCCGCGCGGCATGCCGGCCTACGATCGCAACGAGGCGAACGCCATCTTCATGTCGGGCGACGCCGCTTTCACCGTGGCCGACTCGCTGTGGTGGGGCACCTTCAACGATCCGGCGAAGTCGAAGGTCGTCGGCAAGGTCTCGGCCGCGCGGTTCCCGCTCGGGCCGCATCGCCAGAAGAACTTCGCCTGGGACGATATCTGGGGCTGGGCGATCCCGAAGTCGATCTCGCCCGAGCGCAAGGCGCTCGCCAAGCAGATGCTGGGTGCCATGATGGTGGACGAGGACGGCCAGATGAAGCTGTGGAAGGCGACCGGCGCTCCCCCGCCCAACACGCAGTTCTGGGACAAGATCGCGGCCCAGGATCCCTTCATGAAGCTGCTGAAGGAGGCCGCCCTCGACTCGCCCGACAAGGTGCGCGGCGCGTATTACTTCCCGCAGTGGCCTGCAGTGCACAAGGCGTTCAACGACGCCGTGACCAAGGCCGTCGCCGGCAAGCGCGAGGACATCGCCAAGGTGCTCGCCGACAGCGCGCCGCTGGTCACCAAGGCGGCGCAGTAGACAACATGATCGCCTCCCCCGTTTTACGGGGGAGGTGGCCGGAAGGGCGGGGGGGGGAAGGCCACAGTATGGGCGCCGGCAGGTTTCAGATCTGAAATCTTCAAGATTGCCTTTGGGGCTTTCCCCCTCCCGTACCCTCCCCCGTATGACGGGGGAGGGAGATAGAGTGTTCCATGGCAGCGATTGTTCTCAGCAAGCTCAACAAGCATTACGGCGCCGTCTTCCATGCCGTGAAGGACGTCGATCTCACGATCGCCGACCAGGAATTCGTGGCGCTGGTCGGCCCGTCGGGCTGCGGCAAGTCGACGACCTTGCGCATGATCGCCGGCCTCGAGGATATCTCGAGCGGCGAGATCCGCATCGGCGAGCGGGTGGTCAACCACCTGCCGCCGCGCGACCGCGATGTCGCCATGGTGTTCCAGAACTACGCGCTCTATCAGCACATGAGCGTCTACGACAATCTGGCCTTTGGGCTCCGCAACAAGAAGATGCCCGAGGCCGAGATCAAGGCGGCGATCGACCGC
>Ga0308309_10000342_pt1 | contig 31485 bp, 29 predicted proteins | sample HubBroMetageWFT5_FD_192491 | JGI IMG/M metagenome (GOLD analysis project Ga0308309, IMG submission 192491) | Warmed and freeze-thawed soil microbial communities from the Hubbard Brook experimental Forest, New Hampshire - Hubbard Brook CCASE Soil... | ecosystem: Environmental > Terrestrial >...
CACGGCGTGGTGGCGATGAGCCACACCATCAACATGGAAGAATGCGTCAACGGCATCCGCTCCTGCGTGGTCTGCCCGGGCGAGGTGGCGACGCCCATCCTCGACAAGCGGCCGATTCCCATCACCAAGGAGGAGCGCGCGCGCATGGCCCAGTCGGAGGATGTCGGCGACCTCATTCGCTACGTCGCCTGCCTGCCGCCGCACATCGTGATCAACGAGGTCATGATCAACCCGACCTGGAACCGCCGCTACGTCGCCGATCTGGCTCGCGCAAAGGCCTGACATGACAGTGACCATCAAGGCGAAGGCGCTGGAAGCCTTCGTCGCGGATATCTTTGCCTCAGCCGGATGCTCCAGGGACGAGGCCGCCCGTATCGGCCGCTACCTGGTGAGCGCCAATCTCTCGGGCCACGACAGTCACGGCGTGGTGCGCGTGCCGCGCTATGCTGCGCAGAAGAAGAACGGCACCGTGGTGGCCGACGTCACGGTCGACGTCCTGGTCGACACGCCGGTGATCGCCGTGGTCGACGGCAAGTACGGCTTCGGCCAGACCGTGACGCCACAGGCCGTCCAGATCGGCATCGCCAAATGCCGCAACAACGGCCTCTCGGCGGTGACCCTGCGCAATGCGGGCCATGTCGGTCGGGTCGGCGACTGGGCCGAGATGGCGGCCGAGGCGGGGCTGGTCTCGATTCACTTCGTCAATGCCTCGGGCAGCGTGCTGGTGGCGCCCTATGGCGGCGTACAGCGGCGCTTCTCGACCGCGCCTTATTGCGTGGGCGTGCCGCGGCCGGGCCACGACCCGCTGGTGCTCGACTTCGCCACCTCTATGGTCGCCGAAGGCAAGGTGCTGGTGGCGAGCCAGGGCGGCAAGAAGATCCCCGCCGGCGCGCTGATCGGGCCCGACGGCAAGCCCAGCAGCGACCCGCACCTGCTCTATGGCGACTACACGCCGACCGGCCCGCGCGACCACAGCAAGGGCACCGGCGCCATCCAGGCCTTCGGCGAGCACAAGGGCTCGGGGCTGGCCTTCATGTGCGAGATCCTGGGCGGCGCGCTGTCGGGCACCGGCACGACGGATCCCCAGCGCGGCCGCTTCGCCAACGGCATGCTGTCTTTCTACGTCGATCCCTCGGTGTTCGACCCGGTGGGCTTCTTTCCCGCCGACATCGCCAGGTACGTCGACTTCGTGAAGAGCGCCCAGCCCTCGGCGCCGGATGGCGAGGTGCTGGTGCCGGGCGAGCCCGAGGCGCGCATGCGCACCAAGCGGCTGGCCGAGGGCGTGCCGCTGCCCGACGAAACCTGGGCTGCCATCGTCGAAACGGCGCGCTCGGTCGGGCTTGACGAGCGGCGCATCCAGCAGGCGACAATGTAGCCTGACCGAAAGGATGGCGAGATGACAGCCTACGAGCGAATCACGGTTTCACCGATAGCCGGCGCCCTGGGCGCTGAAATCGGCGGCGTCGACATCGCGGCAGGCGTGGACGATGCGACGATCGCCGAGATCCGGCGTGGCCTGCTCGAGCATCTGGTGGTCTTCTTCCGCGACCAGAAGCTCGACGATGCCAGCCACAAGGCGTTCTCGCGTCGCTTTGGCGAGCTCTTCATCCATCCCAACTACGATTTCGGCCAGGCCGAGCGCGAGATCGTGCGCGTCGTGCGTGCCCCCGGCGACGAGCGCATCGTCGGCGAGGAATGGCACACCGATACGACGATGATGCGCGAGCCGCCGATGGGGTCCATTCTCTATGCGCTGGAAGTGCCGCGCTATGGCGGCGACACGCTGTTCGCCAATCAGTACTTGGCCTACGAATCCCTGTCCGACGGCATGAGGGCGATGCTTGCCGGACTGAAAGTGGTGCACAGCGACATCAGGGTCGCCGGACCGCAGGCAGGACTCAATGCGCGGCGATCGAGCAAGGTGCGCGAGGACGCCAACTGGCGGCCCACGGAGAACGTGCATCCGGTCGTGCGCACCCATCCGGAAACCGGCCGCAAATGCCTGTTCGTGAACCACTCCTATTCCTGCCGGTTCGAGGGGATGACGGACCAGGAGAGCCGTCCGCTGCTGGACTTCCTGATGAATCACGGCCATCGGCCCGAGTTCACCTGCCGGTTTCGCTGGCAAGCCGGCTCGATCGCGTTTTGGGACAATCGCTGCACCAAGCACCTCGCGGTCCACGATGCGGGTCCGTTCCACAGGAAGATGCAACGCACACAGATTGCCGGTGGGCCGGTCGCCTAGGCCTGGCGGTCGCGACGAGCGGCGCATTCCGCAGGCGACGATGTAGCCGAAAGCTCTCGGTTACGCCGCCCGCGCCCGCTTGTTTCACCGCACCGAATAGACGAATGAGCCGCCGGAACTTGACCGCGCGCTGCCGCCCGCACCTCCAGATATGCTCATGGCTTCATACACGAACAGCACGAAGTCACTAAAGGCCTTGCGGCCGTCAAAGGCATCCTGCAGAGCCACGCGGCTGCAGTTTGCGTTGGCTGATGCGCAAACGTAAAAGTCCGTCGCGCCGTACGAGCCGACGTTGAACATGGCATCGGTCTTACCGGCCGTCGTGCGCAAGAAGTGGTACTTCAAATTGGGATTGACGTACGGATGGAGCAACTTCGCATTGAGGTCGTCGATGCACACGACGCAGTTCGGTCCCTGGGTAAAAGTCGGATCGGCATGGACCACGCGCGAGCGCGGCGATCTGGAATTGTTATCCTGGCAGCCTTCCAGCCTGTAGATGACGTTTCCCGCAGGCGACGCCGAGACCGCCAGGGCCTGCATGGGGTATTCGCACAAAAGCTGCCTCTCGGCTTCTTCTTGATTCAGGTCCTTGGTCATGTCTGCGCGCGGCATTGTTCCCGTGGCGTACTGATAGAGGGTTCGCAACCGCCGGAGCTGGTTCGAGGAATTGGCGGGAACCATCGTCCAGCTCTGATTCCAGGCATCGGTGACCTGGACCCCGAGGGCTGGGACGGCGTTCGCGATCTGATTCGAGACTTGCGCGCTGGGGCTCGCCGCCGTCGTGAACCGGGTGGTGGTGGCGACAGGTGATCCCAGCGGCAGGCTGATTGAAGGCGTAACTGCGTTGGCGGTCTGCGCCGTGCCAATGGAAATCGTCACCTGAGACGGGACAAATTCCGGATCATTGAGCGCTTGGGCAAGATTGAAGAAGATCTGTCTCTTGGTCAGCGAATTCAGCGAAGACGCAAGGTCTGCCGCGTTGTAGTTCAATTGGCTGCTGGCGCAGCCACAGCCCAGCAGACAGAAAGCGACACAGATTAGGCTCCTGAACATGATCATCCCCCCGCAGTCCCCTTGATGGCTTGAATGTGTTTTAGCCGGGGTTCAATCCGCGAAACAGGCCTGTCCTGACGAGAGGGCCGCTCGGCGTCGACACGTTGAAGATGTTGATCGCTAGCGGCCCGGTTTCTTCTGCAGGCGATGGATGGTGCCGGCCACCGGGTCGGTGAAGGCGAGCGTCGCGACATAGTCGTCGTGCAGCAGGCGGCGCAGCGCGTCGAGCCGGGCACTGCTCGCCACCATGCCGGTTGCGGTCTCGAGCTGCGGCTGGTCCATGTCCCACAGCCGCACCACCAGCACGTCATAGCCCAGCTCCAGCGCGCGATCGATCTGGCGCCGCAGGTCGGCCACCTGCCGCTCGTCGCTCCAGTCGGGATGGCGCAGCACCTGGCCGGTGAAGCCGATCCACTTGAACTTGGGAGCAGCCTGCGGCGCCGGTCCCAGCGTGTCGGTGCCCGGCTCGGCACTGCCCCAGTGCAGCGAGCCATAAACCATCGCCCAATCGAAATCGTGCATCAGCCAGACGGTGCGCAAGGGATCGGCCTCATGCTCGAGCCGCTCGATCGCGCGCTGCCAGGCGCTGTCGAGCCCGCGCAGCGGCGCCAGGCTCCAGACATTGTAGGCGAACAGCGCCACCGTCAGCCCGGCCAGCGCCGCCAGTCCGCGGCTCCCGTGTCGCCGGCGCACGGCCACCAGCACCAGCGCCCAGGCGACCGTCAGCCAACTCATGACGTTGATCTGCATCTGAGGATCCTGCGGCTGCGAATAGAGGTTGAAGACGCAACCGGCCACGAAGGTGACGCCGAAGATGGCGCCCAGCGCCCGCGCCCGCGGATCGTGCCGGGCGCGCCACAGCATGGGCAGCGCCACCGCCGCGACCGCCACCATCCAGATCGTCGAGGTGTAGCGCCAGATGTCCCAGCCCGGGATGCCGGGGATGGCGGCGACGCCCGCGCCCAGCAGGTAGGCCACCATGCCGTCCCACAGATAGCCGACCTTGGGCCAGGTGAAGCCCGCCCAGACGGAGCGCACGGCCTTGCCCGTCCACAGCAGGTCGATCGGGCCGACGGCGTCCTCGTGGCCCTGCCAGGCCCAGGCGACGACACATGCCGTGGCGACCATGCTGGCGAGGAAGAGCGCGATCCAGCCCAGCCGCCGCCCCGGCCGTTCCTCGCAGAGCCAGAGCGCCACCAGCATGGCCGGGAGGGTGGGGAACATCAGCCGCCATTCCATCAGCCAGGCGAGCGAGAACAGCCCCGCGACCGCGGCGACCCGCGCCGCAGTGGGCTGCGCGAACCAGACGCTGCCCAGCGCCATGGCGGCGAACAGCACGGTGTAGCTCGGCAGGATGTCCTCGTTGACGATGGCGAGGAACATCACGAAGCTCGAGGCGAGATGGAACATGGCCGCCAGGAGCGCGATCAGGCGATCGCCGGTCACGCTGCGGATCAGCGAATAGACGACGGCCAGGCAGAGGCTGCCGCACACCGCGTTCAGGATGGTGATCTGCCGCCGCGGATCGCCCGCGAACACGCCCCAGAGATCGAGCAGCCGGCACAGCGCGCCGTAGAGCGGATAGTAGAGGTAGTTAGAGGGATAGAGCGGTGCGTTGGCCGGGTCGTTGACCCACGGCTTCAGTTCCAGGCTCTTGAACACGCCGTTGCCGGTGAGGCCGCCCTGGGCGTTGTCGAACCACAGCACGATCGCGATCAGGAGGGCGCTGCCGCCCAGCACGAGCAGCGCGAGATCGGCGAAATAACCGCCTGAGTTGGCGGACGGGCGGGCGGAACTCGAGGCAAGGACCAAGGCGGCAAATTATATCGGCAATCAGCTCGGCATGCCTAGCCACAGGCGTCGTCGCCGGTCATTGTGGGCAATGCCTGTTTCGAGCCGAAAGCTTTGCCGATGAAATATCTCGCTGTCGCGCTCACCATCCTTTGCTTCGTCGCCGCGTGTTCCACGAAACAAGAGAATGTCGAACCGGCAAGACCGCCCTTGGCGGTGCCAGGGCCTCCGTCGGGGTCGTGGATACTGGACGCGCCCAATCAGCCTGCCAGGTAGGCCAGGCCACTGTGGATTAGGCGAGATAGGGATATCGACGGCTTGGATTGGATTTTGGCGCTGCCGTGCCGATCCAGCCCGAACCAAACGACACCATCGCCAATCTGCTTACGGCGCCAGCTTGGGTTTCCACTCGTGTGCCAAGCGCTGCGCCTCTGCGGCTTGGGCTGGCGTCATTTTTGCGGCGAGTTTGTCGCGCTCTGCTCCGGCGGCATCGATCAGTCCTTTCTCAGACGCATCGCAGTGTGAGGCCGCGAGGGTGAGCCACATGTAAGCCTGCACGTAGTCCTGCGGCACTCCTTGCCCTTCCTTGTACATGAGGCCGAGCGCTCCCTGCGAGAGGCAGGCACCTTGGTCAGCGGCCTTTCGATACCATGACGCTGCTACCGCGAAGTCCTGCGGCACGCCGTTGCCGTTATGGTACAGGCTGCCGAGGCTGTGATAGGCATCAACGTCACCTTGCTGCGCTGCCTTACGAAGCCACGACAGTGCTGCCGCGTAGTCCTGCTGGACCCCCACGCCATTGTTGAACATGTAGCCAAGGCTGTATTGGCTGCGAGGATTGCCCTGATCGGCAGCTTTGCGCCACCAGGACATCGCCGCCGCGTAGTCCTGCGCCACACCTTGGCCCCTTGCGTACATGACGCCCAGGTTATGCTGCGCTCTGGCCTCGCCCTTCTCCGCGAGTGGTCGATATATTCTCAATGCCGTGGCGTAGTCGCCCTTGTCGCCGGCAGCTTTCGCATCCTCATATGGCCCGGCGACCGCAGGAACCGCGACGGCCCATGCGAGCAGGATCAGGATCGGCTTCAGCAAGCGCATGTGGCATCCTCCCAACGTCAGTCTGGCATGGACTGGGCTAGGGATTGCGCCCCCGGCTAAACAGCTCTTGGGGATGCGCCAAGCATACCGCCATGGCTGGCAAAGCCGTTATACTGTTCCAGTTCATCGAACGGTCCTAACCGCTCGTGGACTACGGGAGTAACCATGATTGCAGCCATCATTTCAGCGGGCCTTTTCGGTACCGTCCTCGTTATTTGGCGCAGAGACGTTTTCACGTTCGCCATCGGTGTTTTGCTGCTGGTGGTGACCGCCGGTCTCCTCTGGGATCATTGGGAATGGTTATCGGAGTGAACTTTGGGCGAGCGTTGAGAACTTCTCGATAGTGATGCGCTCACCCGTTCGCGGCTCGTTGCTTGCCATGCCCAACCAAGACGAGGCGCGACCGACCTGGCCGTTACGATGACTGCGGCGCGCCGAGAACGATAGGCGAACCGCTCCCCAGTTTTCCCCCACGTCCCACTCACTTCGGTGCCATTTCGTGCACTTTCACGACAGGTTCTCCACAGCGCAGTGAAGTGGCCGATGCTCACAAGCGCTAAGTTTTTCCGGGGTTTTCGGCTGGCGCTCCCTACGGGATTCGAAACGCTTTCCGCCCACGATCGACGGCAGTGATGATTTTGTCTGGATCGGCGGTCCAGAGTCGCCATCATTGATGGACGGCCTGTCTGAAGATCAGTGGCTACAGGGAACCGCTACGTCGGAGGCGCAGATGTCTGAGCGAGTTCATCATCCAACGCTTCATGCACTGGTCTCTAGGTACTGCGCGGCCTGGAACGAATCTGATGAAGGCCGTCGGATGCAGATGCTTGAAAGCATCTGGGCGAGGGACGGCGTCTATATGGACCCGACGGTCCAACTGAGTGGCCTACCCGCCCTGGTCGCTCATATCGGTGCCGTTCTCGCGCGCCACCCGGGGTCGAGGATCGTGATGACCAGCGACGTCGACGCGCATCACGGCAAGCTGCGCTTCGGCTGGCGGCGCGTTCGGAGGGACGGCACGATGTTGCCGGAGAGTATCGACCTCGCGGAGTTGTCGGCGTGGGGCGGGCTGCACCGCGTCATCAGCTTCTTCGGACCCTTGCCGCCACCGGTGCGGTCGACCCTGCGGCTCGACGCCTAAGGTGGACGGGGCTGGCACGACAAGGCCCATCGCCGGCATTCCACTTCATATCCTTGTCGCCGCCCAGGGGCGCGACGGAGCCCAGCGCTGGGTAGCCAACGACTACGGCACGGTCGCGTCGTGCTCGTCTCTCCACGTTGATAAGCATAAAGCGAAACTGTGCGTCCCATCGTCGGGAAGCAGCGGGTCGAGGTCGCGGACAACGAGGTGCGCAAACTGAGACACTACCCACTCCTGATGAGAGAAACTGAGAGATGTCGTGGCCAACGCCGTCCCCGGGCGGCGCTATCCAGATTTCGCCATATGCGTTCAATTAGGGGCGTGCGCCTTGAACCAGTCCATGATCAGACCGGTGACTCCGATTTCGCGCTCGAGGTGCGGGAAGTGCCCGACAGCGGGCAGGACAATATTCTTTATATGGCCCCTTGAAGAGAGGCTCGATCAACTACCGAATAACTCGCCGTCGGATCGGTGCTGCCATAGATGGTCAGCGTCGGCCTATGCATCTCGTTCATCGGCAGCCGGCCCGTGCGTACCGCATCGGACAGGCCTCCATAGTATTTGAGCGCTGCCGTCATGGTACCGGGAGAGCTGAGCGTCTCCTTGATCGAACGGAGATGCTCGTCATTCTTGAATGTAGGTGACCACAGCTTCCAAAGATAATCGACCCAAGGAAGTCCCTCGATATTGACCGGCGAGTCAGCGCCGGGCATCTGGATCTTAATCGGTTCGACCATTTCAAGGTCACGATCGGAGGAACGGATCTTCACTACATCCATCAGGTTGGCGAGGGTCGAATCCCCGACCCCTCCTGCTGACGCATGGCTGGCCTGGGTCATTTTACGAACATCACAAACTTATTCCGCGGCTGACGCAGCCGTCCCGGTTCGGAAGGCATGGAGAACGGGCGTTCACGGTGATCGTTCCTTCGATGCCCGGGCATGGATTTTCGTTTCAGCCAGGTCAACCACGCTTCGGCCTGAATGAGATCGCTGATTGCCTCAAGACCCTGATGGTCGACGTACTTGGCCACGAGACATTCGGGGCCCACGGGCACGACTGGGGAGCCTTCATCGCGACTCGCCTTGCCTACGCGCACTCAAGCCTGATCGAAGGAATCCACGTCTCCCTGCTGGCTATCCCGCGGCGGCCATACGTCGCCGCGTCACTTACGCCTGATGAAGAGCGCTTCAACCGCCAGCTAGCTCATTGGCTCGCTGAGGAATCCGGCTACTCGCAGATCATGGGTACCAAACCGCAGACCCTGGCGTACGGCCTTACCGATTCGCCGGTTGGTCTTGCCGCCTGGATAGTCGAGAAGTTCCGCAGTTGGAGTGATTGGCGCGGAGACGTGAACGGGTACTTCGGCCGCGACGTATTGCTCACGAACATCATGACCTATTGGGTTACGGGCGCGATCGGCTCGTCCTTCTGGCCTTACTATACGTGTTCGCATGAGCCTTGGATTGTTCCCGAAGGAGTAACCGTAAAGGTGCCGACGGCTTACGCAGAGCACCCACGCGAGATCCTGACGCCGCCGCGTTCGGTGGCCGAGCAGCTCTATTCAAACATTCGGCGGTGGACGCGCATGCCCGCAGGCGGACACTTTCCTGCGTTGGAAGCGCCTGATGTGCTTGCGACAGACATCGCCGACTTCTTTGCATCTCTAGTGAGCGAGGAATAAGCCGCCCCTGCGCCTCAGTTATCCCGCCGTTCACGCATGGCTTGATCGACTAGTGGATGTCCCAGGATGGCGATCGCCCTACGACTTGCTGCCGGGCAAGCGCCTTGTGCGGTATGCGTAACGGTCGACCGAGGTGTTGCTTTGAGTTATCTGCAGTAACGGAATTTCGGCGTCCATGAGAACTTCTCGCGTGCAAGAGCTGCTCCCCACATCCTACCCATGGAGCAGCAGCTTGAGATTGAAACTCGGCTAGGCCCAGACGGTACGCCGAGCTTGATCGGGCTGTCTGTCCCGGTGCGAGATCGGCAGATTGCTGCAGCTGCGATAAGCGCAGACGCAATCATTGCGAGCGAAGGCGCGATCGAGGCGTAGTTGGCGAGATCAGGCGAGGAGCGTATCGTGAAAGTCGTCGTCGTCGGAAGCGGCGTAATCGGCCTGTCAACTGCGCACGCTCTGCTCGAGGCGAGGTGCGACGTCACCGTGCTCGATGCGCAGGGCATCCCCAATCCAGCTTCCGCCTCGTACGATCGAAGCCGCATGATGCGACTGCAATATGGACCGCAGAGGGGGTACGCCCACCTCGCCCGTCGAGCACTGACGTCGTGGATGGAACTGGAACAGACGTTGGGCGTGCGGCTCTATCACCCGACCGGTGTTTGCGTTTGGTCCACCACGACGGAGACGTGGACTTCTGCAACAACTAGAGCGCTTGGCGAAGTGGGCGTCGTTCATGAGGAAGTTAGTCCCGACGCCCACGCCGGACGGATTTTCGACCATTCGGCTCTTGGTCATGGTGTCCACACCCGGGAAGGCGGGGTGCTCTTGGCCGACCGGGTGGTGACAGCATTGGCCACTGCGGCCACCGGGAAAGGAGGACGATTGCAGTCGGGAAGCGCCGTGAGCGACGTGGATACCGAGCGCGGCCTCGTCCGCACCGCAGATGGCCGCATCATCGAGGCCGATGCAGTGGTCGTAGCGGTCGGAGCCTGGACGTCGAAGCTCCTTCACCGCTTTGTCGGCCGCGTGACTCCGATCCGCTCGATCGTCGTCTACGTGATGCCGCCCGACGAGCTCACCGCCGATTGGGCGGCGGCGCCGTGCACGATGATCGAAACTCGGGAATCGATGCTTTACGCGCTGCCGCCGGTTCGGGAAGCGTCGCTGAAGCTCGCCGGAACCGCCAATTTGCGGCCAGTCGACCCGGATCGTCCCGAGTCGGTGTCGCCGCAGGAAGCGCAGGCGGTGCTCGAGGCGTTTAGGCCGTACCTACCGAATATCGAGGGCTATCGCATCGTCGGCACGGCGATGGGTTGTTACGCAGACCCGCCGGACAAGACTTTCATCGTCGAACGGCAGGGCCGCGCGACCATCGTCTCCGGCTGCGGCGGTAGAATGTTCAAGTTCGGGCCATTGTTGGGAACGGAGATCGCCGCCGTCCTCACCGGCGGAGCTCCCGCATCCACTCTCGACCATTGGCGCAGGCCCTTGGCAAATCCGCAGCCTTTCATTGACCCATCTGTCCCGCGGAGGAACGTCAATTGATTGACCTCTATGACCGCGCAACGTCTGGAAATTCGTACAAAGTGCGCCTCTTGCTGGCGTTGCTCGGCGTCCCTTACCACGGGATCGACATTCGCTTGGGGGCGGCAGGACGCAACGAAGTGGACCACGCCTATCTCGCGCTGAATCCGCGCGGCCAGGTTCCCACCCTAGTGGACGGCGACACTGTCTTGTGGGGGTCTACGAGCATCCTTGTCTACCTGGCAAGCCGCTACGATCCGTCCGCAATCTGGTTACCACGCGACCCGAAGGCTCTCGGCCGGACCATGCAGTGGCTGGAGCTCGCGCAGAACGAGATTAACAGCGGCCTGTTCCGTGCCCGCGCGATTGCCCGCTTCGGGTACCAAGGCGATCTTGATGCCGCGCGACAGGACGGAGAAGTGGCGCTCAACGTACTGGAGAAGCGGCTCAAGGTGGGCAGTGCATGGCTGGTCGGTAGCGAGGCGCCCACCATCGCCGATATCGCGTGCTTTCCCTATGTCGCATTGGCCCCGGAGGGCGGTTTAAAGCTCGAAGCATATCCCTTCATAGCGCTCTGGATCAGGCAGATAAAGAAACTGCCCGGCTACGTGCCGCTACCCGACTAGACGCCGCATCAAGCGCCAAGGCGAGGTTCCATCATGAAGCTCGTGCACGCTCCACAATCTCCGTTCGCTCGCAAGGTCCGGGCGGCAGCAATCGAGCTCGGCCTCGGTGATCGACTTCAGCTTCAATACGCAGAGGTCGTTCCCGGAAAGGAGAATGCGTCATTTGCGGCGTCGATCAACCCGCTGCGCAAGATCCCCGCGCTCATCCTGGACGACGGACAGACCGTAGTTGTCGACTCGACGGTCATTTGCGAATTCCTCGATGCTCTGGCGGGTGGTGGCATTCTGATCCCGAAATCAGGACAAGATCGCTGGCGAGTGCTGTCGCAGCACGCCATAGCGCAAGGTATGTGCGATGCAGTGATCCTCATCCGCTACGAGACATGGTTACGCCCCGACGCACTTCGTTGGCCGGGCTGGGTCAACGATCAATGGGACAAGATTTGGACGGGGCTCGAATGGTTTGAGCGCCGGGCGGATCAGACCCTGCGAGAGAGTTCAAAGCCCGTCGACTTGTCGCAGCTGACCTTGGCGTGCTGCCTTGGCTATGTGGACTTCCGGCACCCTGAAGCGAATTGGCCTTCGCGTTTTCCTAAGACGGCAACGTGGTACACACGAATGCTGCTGCGTCCATCAATGGCAGACACGAAGCCGGAGAACCCGCCTCCGGCTAACAAGCTGATTGCGCCAAAGGCAACGCACGCGCGCTGAACGACCGCTGCGCCTTCCTCATCTCCTGGCACGGCTCCATCGCGGCCAAACGCCGATCTCCGGTACCACTTCACACGCGCAGCGGACGGAAAGTCATCATCCCCGCCAGTTCACTCCATGATGATCCTGGAGCCAAGCCTTCGACTGGCGTGCAATGGCACTCCCGCGTTCCATGGGCACTCGCCACTACCGATCTGCCGACGGTGGAACAATTACGCCCTTAGTGCCCCGACATTCCTCGTCGGCATTCGCAGATCAGAATTCGATGTCGTAGCGGACGTAATCGGTTCGCTTCGTAAGCCGGTCATAAAGGATGCGAGCGCGCTCGTTGTTTTCGTGAGTATGCCAGTAGACGCGCCGCCAGCCGTGTTCCCTGCCCAAGGTGACCAAAGCCTCTATGAGCGCGCGGCCGGCGCCTTCTCCGCGCGCAGCGGGCGCGACGAAGAGGTCCTCCAGATAGCAAGCCGGGCGAAGGCTCCAAGTATGAGGATGGAGAACATAGTTGGCGAATCCGACGGGTTCACATTCTGGGCTGAATGCGAGCAGGGAACCGATCGACTCGCCCGGCGAAAGGATACGTTGCCAGAGGCCATTAGTGGCCTCATCAGAAACACGACCATCGAGTTCCGCACAATATCCTCGCCAGAGGCTGAGCCAGTCCCGCGCATCGGTCGCTTTAGCCGGGCGAATTTCTATCGTTCTCATGGCAGAAGGGGTTGGGTATATGCCTTGGCATATGGATGCGCGGCCTGGCTAGGTGCGGCGAACGACCGACAACTCCGCCAGAAGAGCCTCGAGTGCGGGGGCGGTATTGTTGGCATGCCACACCGCCGCCGTCTCTACAATCGCTCCCTCGGGACGCAGGTGGCGATAGCGGACATCGGGACGACCGAGCTTGGCCATGCAGACCGGTACCAAGGCAACACCCAACCCCGCCGCGACCAAACCCAAGATCGTTTGCATTTGGATGGCCTCCTGCGCCAAACGAGGCGCAAAGCCAGCGCGCTGGCAGACGGCGATCACCCGGTCATAGAGTCCCGGCGCCAAGGCACGTGGGAACAAGATGAAGCCGTCTTCCTCCAAATCCCGAGTGCGAATGCGGCCGCGCGTTCGAGCCAATCGATGCGTCGCGGGGAGGGCAGCGATCAGAGGTTCTCGCAGGACAGTTCGTGTTACCAAGTCTTTCGTCTGGGCCGGTGCGATTGACAGACCAAGATCGAGTTCACCCGCAAGAAGGAGAGTTTGTTGGCGGTCACCGGTCAGTTCGCGCAGCGTCAAGGCAACCTCTGGATGCTTCACCCGGAAGCCCCGTACGAGCGGTGGCAGGATGCTGTAGTCGACCGTACTAACGAAGCCAATGGAGAGGTGACCAAACTCGCCGCGCGCTGCGCGCCGGGTATGCACCACTGCAGCCTCGGCCTGACCACTGAGCCGGCGCGCTTCTTCAAGCAGCACGCGACCGGGTTCGGTGAGCGAAACCCGGCGTTGACTGCGCAAGAAGAGTGGAGTGCCGAGCTCTCTCTCGAGCGTGCGAATTTGTACGCTAAGCGGCGGCTGGGAGATGTTAAGGCGTCGCGCTGCCCGTCCGAAATGCAGTTCCTCGGCGACCGCGACGAAATAGCGGAGGCGGCGCAATTCCAGGTCCATAGCGTTCTCGTATCAATGATCTCCTATTAATATATTGGACCCCTTAATAGGTGGCAGCAAGAATTGAGGGCTCTGGAGGAATGCCCATGCCCCGCTTCGACAAAAGCCGCCTGCCGAGTCGCCATGTTACCGAAGGTGTGGAGAAAGCCCCGATGCGGGCCATGATGTTGGGCACCGGCCTGGCGCCGGAGGATCTCGATCGTCCCTTGGTGGGGGTCGCCACCACCTGGAGCGAGGCCTCGCCGTGCAACATGCCGCTCCACGACCACGCGCAGCACGTCAAGGGCGGCGTGCGGGCGGGCGGCGGGACGCCTTTCGAATTCACATCCGCCAGCGTGACCGATGGCATCGCCATGGGACATCCCGGCATGAAGACGTCGCTGGTGTCACGCGAACTGGTGGCAGACTCCATCGAGCTTGTCGTACGCGGTCATTGCTACGATGGCCTCGTGGGCTTGGCGGGATGCGACAAGACCCTGCCTGGTGTCATGATGGCAATGGTTCGGCTGAACATACCATCGGTATTCCTCTATGGCGGCTCGCTGCTTCCGGGGCATCTGGATGGCCGTGACGTAGCCGTCGTCGACGTCTTCGAGGGCGTGGGTGCACACGCGAGCGGCAAGATCGATCGTGCGGAGTTGCAGCGGCTCGAGCGTGCTGCGTGTCCGACCATCGGCGCCTGCCCGGGGCAGTACACGGCTAGCACCATGGCCGCCGTGTCGGAGGCCCTGGGAATCGCCCTTCCAGGATCGGCGTTCGTGCCGGCCGTCAGTTCCGAGCGCGGCGCCATCGCTGCCGCCTGCGGACGAACCGTAATGGAGCTCGTGGCCAGCAACATTCGGCCGCGTGACATTGTCACCCGCAAATCACTTGAGAATGCCGCAGCCGTGGTCGCAGCGTCTGGTGGCTCGACCAACACCGCATTGCATCTGCCGGCGATTGCCAACGAAGCTGGCATCAAGTTTGATCTCGTCGACGTCGTAAAGATCTTTCGACGTACGCCTTATCTGGCCGACATGAAGCCGGGCGGACGCTACATGGCCATCGATCTTCATCGGGTCGGCGGCGTACCCGTTCTCATCAAGGCTCTGCTCGATGGTGGCTACCTGCACGGCGACTGCCTGACAGTGACCGGCCGTACGCTGGCCGAGAACCACGCCAACATCAGATTCCCGATGGCCCAGAATATTCTTCGTCCAACAAGCGATCCACTGTCGCCGACCGGAGGCGTGGCAGGGCTGAAGGGTTCGCTCGCGCCCGAGGGCGCGATCTGCAAGGTAGCTGGCTTGACGCGCCGAGCCCTAACAGGCCCCGCTCGCGTTTTTGAGTCAGAGGAGGATTGCCTTGCCGCCGTGCTGAAGGGTCAGTACCGCAAGGGTGAGGTTCTGGTCATCCGCTACGAGGGACCAAAGGGTGGCCCCGGCATGCGCGAGATGCTGGCGACGACAGCCGCAATCTACGGTCAGGGCCGAGGCGAGGAAGTCGCCCTCGTCACCGACGGGAGGTTTTCCGGAGGCACACGCGGCCTCTGCGTCGGCCATCTCGGCCCGGAAGCGGCACTGGGCGGGCCCATCGCCCTGGTCGAAGAGGGAGACAAGATCGCCATCGATGCAGACGCCGGCACGATCGATCTGCTGGTCCCCGCTGCCGAACTCGAGCGCCGCCGCAGCCTATGGCGAGGTCGGCCGCCGCATTATGCAGCAGGAGCGCTCTGGCGCTACGCTCAAACCGTCGGCTCCGCGCTAGGTGGCGCTGTAGTGCATCCTGGCGCCGGCGCGGAGGCCACTTCGTATGCCGATATCTAGCTGCAACTCAAGTAGACGACGCGGCGGCAGACCGATGGGTACACCTGCGTAACAAGTGATCGCTCTTTGAAAATCATTCATCGATCAAAGTGATGATCGAGGGCGGAATCCCTGACGCGCATTTCATTAGTGCATCATAACAAGGGAAGCCATTATGCCAGGGCGCAGCACGAAGCAGGACGATCCACTCGAGGACTTTAGCCGTCGCGAGATCACGCTCGATGGCGTCGCCAAGAGGGTATATGTCGCGGGCGCGGGGCCGGCGGTGATTGTCATGACGGAGATGCCAGGCATCAGCCCGCATGTCGCGCGCTTTGCTCGTTGGGTCCGCGATGCTGGTTTCACTGTCTATATGCCCTCGCTGTTCGGCCGCGACGGAGCCGTACCAGGTCTCGAAGAAGGTGTGGAAGTGGTTCAGAAGGCCTGTGTCAGTGCCGAATTTCGCGCCTTTGCGACCAACGAATCGAGCCCCGTGATTAAGTGGTTAAGAGCGCTGGCTCGTCTTGCTCACGGGCAATGTGGGGGACCCGGCGTCGGCGCCATTGGCATGTGCTTCACCGGAAATTTTGCGCTCACGATGATGCTCGAGCCGTCAATGCTGGCGCCGGTTCTTTCTCAGCCTTCTCTGCCGCTCGATGACCCGGCCGGCCTAGAAATCTCACCTGAGGAAATCAACCTTGTTCGCGGCAGGCTCGAGCGGGAGGATCTCACGGTTCTGGCTTACCGTTTTGAAGGGGATCGGTTCTGCAGAGCCGAGCGGTTTGCTGCCTACGCAAAGGCACTGGGCAATCGCTTTGTCGGGCGCGTGCTGCCGGACAGTGCAGCGAATACCGATGTCGCACCATTCTTTGCACAGCGCGTCGCCTGTCCACATAGCGTCGTGACCGCGCATTTGATAGACGAAGCCGGCCAGCCGACGACTGCTGCTCGCGACGAGATTATAACCTTCTTCGCCCGGCGCCTTGCTTCCCCGACGTCAGGCGGGATTGACTCATAAGACGACCGGTCGTATTGTTTCGGCTTCATGTATTCCCCACCGCATTTGTGAGGAGCCCACCCATGAAGCTGATCGGCGTTTATCTCTCGCCCTATGTCCGGCGCGTTGCCGCGGCGCTCATCTCGCGAGGCCTGCCGTACGAGCATGTGCCCGTGAATGGTTACAGAGAGTACGAAGTTGCGAGCCGATATAATCCGGTGGGGAAGGTGCCGTCGCTGGTGCTCGACGATGGCGAGATCCTGATCGATAGCAACGTCATCATCGACTACCTCAACGAGTTGGTGCCGACGGCGCCGCTGATCCCCGCAGGGTCGAGCGCGCGTCGGGCGACGCTGAAGCTGGCGGCGATCGGCTACGGCGTCGCCGAACAGGCGATCCGCCTTTACGGCCGCGGACCCGCCGCCCCCGAAACGGACATGAAGCGTTGGCGAGCGCAAATCCACGGCGGCTTGCACGCGCTCGACGAGGCGGCGCGCGAAGGCGGGCCGTTGCGGGCAAAGCCGCTCGACGTGGCAGCGATCACGGCGGTCGTGGCCGTCGAACTCCTCATCCTGCTGAAACCGGATTTCGAGCTCTTTCCCGCCTTTCCTGCCCTCGCCGCGCTTGCCGCCGAACAGCGCGACGCCGCGTCCTTCGCGCAGACGCGGCCGACGCGCTAAAGGCGCAAGGAGGACAGCATGACCGACAGCATGACGGGGAGGATCGCTCTCATCACCGGCGTCGGCGGCGCGACCGGCGCCGCGCTTTCGCGGCGCTTCGCGCGAGGCGGGTATCGCGTCGCGATGCTCGCCCGCAACGCCGAGCGGCTTGCCGAGCTCGAGGTCCAAATCCCCGGCGCCCGCGCCTATCCGTGCGACGTCGCCGACCTCGACCGGCTCGGCGCGGTCGTCGAGCGCGTCGAGGCCGAGCTCGGGGCGCCCCATGTGCTCGTCCACAACGCGGTCGCGGCGACCCGCGGCAAGATCTTCGAGGCGAAGGTCGCGGATCTCGAGCGGAACTTCCGGGTGAACACCACGTCCTTGTTCTTCCTGGCGCAGAAGCTCGCGCCGGCGATGATCGCGCGCGCCGAGGGCGCCATCATGGTAACCGGCAACACCTCCTCGTTCCGGGGCATCCCGATCCGGCCGGCCTGGGCGCCGACCAAGGCGGCGCAGCGCATCCTCGCCCAGTGTCTTGCCAAGGATCTGGGTCCGCAGCGCGTCCATGTCGGCTACATCACCATCGACGCCGCGATCGACGCACCATGGCTCAAGGCCATCCCGTCGCCTCCGAATTGGCAGGACAAGTCGAAGGATGACTTTGCGCAGCCCGACGCGATTGCCGACGAGGTGTACCACATCGCGCACCAGCACCCCTCGACCTGGTCATTCGATCACGTCATAAGGCCGTTCACTGAGCACTGGACACTGAACTGACCCCCGTCGAGCCCCGGAGCGTCCCTCATGCCGAAACCCAATCATAAGGAAACGCTGCTTGAGGCGGGCCTCGCCGCCTTTCATCGCCGCGGCTATCACGCGACCGGCGTTCAGGAGATCGTCACGTCAGCCGGCATCCCCAAGGGCTCCTTCTATGCCCATTTCGAGAGCAAGGACGCTCTTGGCCTCGCGGCGCTGGCGCGCTTCTCGGCGGACCGCGCCGCGGCGCGCGCCCTGCTGCGGGACGCGAGCCTTCCAGGGCTCGTGCGGCTCGATCGCTATTTCGCAGCACTCGGGTACTGCGAGGATGGCTGCCTCGTCGGCAATTTCACGGCCGAGCTCGCGCAGCTCGACGCCTTCCGCGCCGACCTTGCCCGCCTGTGGCGTCAGTGGACGGATGCGCTCGCCGAGTGCCTGGCCGACGGGCAGCGCGACGGCAGCGTCAGAGCCGATGTGCCGGTCACCGAGCTCGCGCGCACGGTACTGGCGCTCTGGCAGGGCGCGGTGCTCTCGGCGAAACTCGAACGGAGGCCCCAGCCCCTTAGGATCGCGCGGCGCACGCTGCAGCGCTTGCTGGCGCCGTGAGCGAGAAAGACGGGCACCGCGAACTGGCCTGGAATGAAGCCTTGGCGCTCGACGGTGCGAAGCGCGCCGCTTGTAACGACGGAGGAACCGATGAGCCAGACTCTCCTCAAGTAATCCAATGATGATCCGACTTGGGACGCGATACGGCAGGCTGCCGAAGCACTTGTTAGGCAAGAGCCCACGGTCGATCTTCGCGCCCCACCAATGCTGACAGACGCAAATGGCTGCTCAGCAAGGCGCGGCCGAAGATCTACGGCGACAAGCTGGAGGACAACGCCGCACGCAACTTGGCTTCAGCCTTCGACATATGGGACTTGAACAGCCCACGTTGCCGTCAACCACAAGAGCGCGCGAATTTCATGCCCGGTCTCTATATTGGACTCCAATTGGACTCCGAGGCGGGCCCAAATCACTAAGTTGTTGATTTAATTGGCGCTCCCTACGGGATTCGAACCCGTGTTTCAGCCTTGAGAGGGCCGCGTCCTAGGCCTCTAGACGAAGGGAGCGAGGCAGAGGGCGACAGATAATCGAAGCATCCCGGCGGCGCAACCCCGCTCATTGGGGCGGCTTGTCAGCCCGGCTTGCGCCCCGCCACCCGCGACAGCACGCCCGGCACGAAGGGATGGACGGCCACGTCGACGAATCCCGCGCCCTGCAGATAGCCCTTCACCTCGCCCTCGGTGTGGGCGAGGCCGGTGCTGCCATAGACCGTCTCGTTCAGTCCCCACAGGGCGGCTGACAACGGCCCGCGACGGTCGTCGTGCAAGGTCTCGCCGACCAGGTGCATCTCGCCGCCCGGCACGAGGGCTTCGAACGCCTTGCCGACCACCAGCCGGATCAGGTCGGGCTCGTATTGCGGCAGGTTGCTCGCCATCACCACGACGTCGACGCCTTGCGGGAAGGCTGTGCGCGTGAAGTCACCGGGCAGCGTGCTCACCCGATCGCCCGCCCCGTTGGCGGCAATGTATTCGCCCGCCACCACCACGACCGGCGGCAGGTCGAGCACGATCGCCGTGAGGCCGGGAAACGTCTTGGTCGCCACGATGCTGTAGGCGCCCGAGCCGCCGCCGAGATCGAGCATCTTCTTGCGGCCGCCGAGATCGACGCTGCGGCTGAACAGCCGGGCCGCACCCATGCCGATCGAGTAGGTGGCGGCGTGGTAGCGCCGCGCGTCGTCGACCGTGAAGCTCTCGTAGGCGCCGAGCCGGTTTTCGGTCGTGCTGCGCAGGCGCTCGCTGAGTTCGCCATAGGCCGTCCAGCGCGGCTTGGTGAAGAGGATCCACGGCCCGGCATAGCGCTCGCCGTCCTTGACCAGGAAGCGCTGCACGTCGGGCGCGTTGGCGAAGCGCCCTTGCTCGCCGTCGCCCTCGCGCGTCAGCAAGGTCATGGCGGTGAGCGCCGTCAGCAGGCGCTCGGCATTGCGCGCGCTGATGCCGGCAGCCTTGGCGGCCGCCGGGATGGTGTCATGGCCATGGGCGATGGCGGTGAAGATTTCCAGTTCCACCGCGGCCATCAAGGCCGCACTTTCCCAATAGGCCTGGGCGATCTTCTGCAGGCGCGCGGTGTCCAGTCTGGGCTTTTCCGACATCTTCGTTTCCCCTCCGGTTGCCCGATCATAGCGCGCGGGCTTAAGCTTGCCCGTCTTCCCCGGAGGAAATCCCATGGACATGCATATCGCGCAGGATGCGCCGCTCACCGGCATCGACGTCGACTCGCTGCCGCCGGCCGAGGGCGAGGCGGTGGTGCGCCGCCAGCTCGCCGCCGCCTATCGCCTGGTGGACTATTTCGGCTGGACCGAGCTCATCTACGGCCATCTGACGGCGCGCGTGCCCGGGGACAAGGCGCACTTCCTGATCAACCCGTTCGGCCTCAACTATGACGAGGTCACCGCCTCCAACCTGGTGAAGATCGATCTCGACGGCAACAATGTGGGCGAGTCGAAGCATCCCGTGAACTATGCCGGCTTCGTCATCCATTCGGCGGTCCACATGGCCCACGCGGCGCGCCACAAGGTGGTGATGCACACCCACACGCGCGCCGGCATGGCGGTGTGTGCGCTGAAGGAAGGGCTGCTGCCGATCTCGATGGTCGCCACCTCCTTCCATGGCAAGCTCGCCTATCACGACTACGAGGGGCCGAGCTTCGACCTCGATGAGCGCGGCCGGCTCCTGAAGAACCTCGGCGACAATCCGGCCATGATGCTGCGCAACCACGGTCTGCTGACCACCGGCCGCACGGTGCCCGAAGCCTTCCTGCGGCTCTATCGGCTGGAGCGGGCCTGCCAGATCCAGCTCGACGCGGCGGCGGCGGGGACGCTCAACATCATGGGCGACAATCTTGCCGGCAAGTCGGGCGCCGACATGGAGCGCTTCGCCGAGACCGATACCGGCCAAGGCGACCTCGAATTTGCCGCTCTCATCCGCAAGCTCGACAAGGTCGACACGAGCTGGCGGCACTAGTCGCTTCGCGCGCTCCGTCAGCGGACTTTGAAGATCGTGCGCATCGACGCGGCGTCGGCGGTATTTCGAGGCCACTTGATGGCGGCAATGCGCCAGCCGGCGGGCGTCTGCGCGAGGTCGAACACGACCTCGATGCGCTTGTCCTCGAAATTGTCGAACGAGACATGGCCGGTCGCCTTGCCGCCGTCGGTCGTCACCACGATCGAGAGGTTTTTCACGACCCCCTGCTGGTCGTTGGAAAAGGGATCCCAGTCGAGCGCCCCGACCATGCCTTGAGGAGTCTGCTCTGCGTCGTGCTTCATGGCGTTGGCCAGGTCGGGCACGAAGAGGTGATCGGCCTGGTCGTAGACCGAGCGGCCCTTGAAGTCCGGGGTGAGATACGGGGCATAGATCGAGGCGAGGAAAGCCTCCGCCGTCGGCTGCTGCGCCGCCGTCGGTCCTGCCGAGACCATGGCGAGCAAAAGGATCGCTGCCCGCCGTCTGCCGCAGAAGGTCATCGTCTTCACTCGCTTCGGTCATTTCTCCTTGTAAAGCGCGCTCAACAAGCCGCTGGGGCTCTTGATGTCGGCAATGCGCCAGCCGGCCGGGGTCTGGACCAGATCGAGGGCGACCTCGGTGCGCTTGCCGAAATTGTCGAAGCTGACCTCGCCGGTCGCCTTCGGCCCGTCGGTCTTGACCGATATGGCGAGATTCTCGATGTCCCATTCCTGGGCGTCGAGAAAGGGATCGCCGTCGAGCTTCGGCACCTCGACGCGCCGCTTGGCCTCCCGCATGTCGGCGTCGATGGCCCGCGCCAGGGCCGACACGAAGAAGCGGTCGACCTGCCAATAGGGTTGGCCCTTGAAGCCTGCTTTCAGATAAGGCTCGTAGATCGCCTGCAAAAACGTCTGCGGCGACTGCGTCTGGGCGCGCGCGGCCCAGGGCAGCGCACAGAGTGCCGCGATGGCGCTGCGCCGCCTAAGCACGGAACTGCGTGCGGTCTGTGCCGGCATAGAGCGCCTTGGCGGAGCGTTCGACGGCGTCGCGATGGGCGGCAAGGGCTGCGTCATCGAGGTCGGCGTGCGGCGCGGGCTCGGGATCGAAGTTCCCATGGCTGTCGCGGCCGCGCACCAGCATGGCCGAGTCGCGCACCTTGAGCTGGCGCACATGGGTTGGGATGTAGCGGATGGCATAGCCGATGCGCCGGTCATCGGTCGTGTTGGGCCCCGAGCCGTGCGCCAGCAGCACATGGTGCAGCGACATCTCGCCCGCCTTGAGCGCCACGTCGACGCCTTCGCCCGGCGGCACGTCGACCGCGATCTCCTGGCCGCGGGTCAAAAGGTTGTCCTTGTCGAATGTGTCGCGGTGCGCGAGCTGCTTCCTGAGGTGGCTGCCCGGCCAGAATTTCATGGCGCCGCTTTCGACCGGCGCATCGGCGAAGGCGATCCAGGCGGTGATCACGTCGTCGGTGCTCAGCCCCCAATAGGTCGCGTCCTGGTGCCACGACACGAAGGAGGGCGAGCGCGCCTCCTTGGTGAAGAAGGTCGTGCTCCAGCACAGGATGTTGGGCCCGATCACGTCCTCGACCGCGTCGAGGATCGTGGGATGCCGCGCCAGCTCGTTGGCCCAGGTGAAGAGCAGATGGACCTTGTGGCGCATGTTGCCGGTGAGCGGGCCGCCCAGGGCGCGTTCCTGCGCCTCCAGCCGGTCGCGATAGGCGCGCGCCTCGGCCGCCGAGAGGGCCCGGACCGGGAAGTGAAACCCGTCCCTTCGATAGCCTGACACCTGGTCGGCCGTGAGCAGCTTGGGCATGCGCCCAGTCTAGCGCCTTAGAAGAACTTCCAAAAGACCAAGACGCAGGCCGCGTAGATGGCACATATGAGGCCGGCACCCAGCAGGTTGGCCCGCACCACGTTTCGGGTGGGGTTCAGCCACCAACCCATGCGGTTCGCGACCCAGGGCACCATGAAGCCGGTCATGCCGACGCTGAAGATGTTGCCGACGAACAGGGCGATGGCGAAGGGCATGTTGAGCTTGTTGGCGAGCAGCGGCGTGCCCACAACGACCCCCCACAGGAAGACGATGGGGTACAGCAGCAACAGCACGATCATGTCCATCTTCCAGACGGACGCGCTCGAGGGCGCACCCGACTCGTCGCGGAACCACTGCTCGAAGCCGGTGCGCGCCATCCTGGTGTGGAATTCCTCGGTGAGGGGCGCGGCCTCTTCAATGAGCTTCTTGCGCTCGGGCGAGTCGAGCCAGGCCTGCATGTTGGCCTCGCTGTCGAAGCGCAGGATGGCGACGAAATCCTCCTGCACGCCCGGCACCGGCGGCTCGAAGCGGTAGCCTTGCAGGCCGGGCGCCTTGGACTGCGCGGCGGCGATCTTGCGCTCCCAGGCACGGTATTCGAGCTCCTTGCCGGGCAGCACGCGCGTGCTGATCACGGCCGAGACCGGCGCAGGCTTGATGCCGCCCTCGTCGTCGCGGACGATGTGCACGTCATCGCGGCCGATCAGCATCGGCGCAGCACCCTCGATGCGCGTTTGCCGCTCGGTCGAGGCCAGCCAGCGCTGCGCGTCCTCCATGGTGTCGAAGCGTTGCAGGATCACCCAGTCGATCTGGACGGGCGGATTGGGCGGCATCAGCCGCTGCTCGACGAAGCCTGGAAGGGCCGCGATGACCGTGCTCGTCTCGCCCTGCCATCGTGCGAAGTCCTCGGCTCGCTCCGGCCGCACGGTAGTCTGGGTGATGATGCTGACGGTCATTTGACCTTGCCCAACTTGCTGAACAGCCGGTCCGGCGTGAAGGGCAGGTGGGCGAAGCGCACACCTGTCGCACTGGCCAACGCGTTGGCGACCGCCGGCGCCACCGGATTGATGGCGCACTCGCCCTGGGACTTGGCGCCGAGCGGACCGATCGAATCGACCGTGCCGGCAAAAAACACATCGGTATGCGGCGTGTCGGCGAAGGCCGGCACGCGGCAGTTGCGCAGCTGCGGGTTCACCATGTGGCCCTCGTCATGGACCATGTTCTCGATCAGAGCCCAGCCGTATCCCATGGCGACGGCGCCGTCGATCTGGCCGTGGCACTGCATCGGATTGATCGGAAATCCGATATCGGCCGCATGCACGCTATGCAGGATGCGGACTTCGCCGGTCACGCGATGCACCGCGAGCCGAACGCCCTGCACGTTGAAGGCGATCGTGCGGGGCGACAGGTAAGCTCTACGAGTAACCGTGAAGCGATGGTTGACCTTGGCACCGGCGGCATGGAGTTCGGTCAGAGTGATCCGCCTGTTGCCGCAGACGACGGTATCGCTTTCCAGCCGGCACTGGTCGATGACGATGCCGGTGTGGCGGCAGGCGAAGTCGAGAATGTCGTCACGCATTGCCTGGGCGGTGATGTGGACGGCCTTGCCCGCCACCACCGTGCCGGTGCTGGCGAAGGTGCCGGTGTCGTAGGGCGTGCGATCGGTGTCGGCATTGACGAGCGCCACGTCCCGCGCCCGCACGCCGACGATCGAAGCGGCGATCTGCTTGATCGCGTTGGAGGTGCCATTGCCGAATTCCGACGTGCCACAGGCAAGATGGTAAGTGCCGTCGGGCAGGAGCTTCATTTCGGCGCCAGAACGATGCTCGGTCGGCGGACCGCATTCGAGCATGGCGAGCGCCATGCCCGTTCCCTCTGCCCAGTCCTCGCCGTCCGGCTTGGCGACGCCATTGCCCTTCTTGAGCTCCCTTTCCACGATGTCGAGGCACTCGTTGATGCCGTAGCTGCCGAAACTGGCGTCGCCGGGTTCCTTCCAGATCGATTCGACGTTGTCGCCGGGTTTCACGACGTTCTTGCGCCGCATCTCGAACGGGTCGATGCCCAGAAGGCGCGCCAGCTCGTCGATGGCGCACTCCATGGCGTACGTGGTCTGAGAGGCGCCGTAGCCTCTGAAGCCGCCGCCCGGGATCATGTTGGTGTAGACAACGTGGCCGACGCCCTTCTTGTTGGCGCAGCGATAGGCCGCGATCGGGCTTGCCATCGCGGCGGCGAGGGTCTCGCTGGCATGGTTGCCGTAGGCACCGGTGTTCGACACGCAGTGCACGTCCAGCGCGGTCAGCGTGCCGTCTTTCTTGGCGCCGATCTTGACCTTGGTCGTCATCTGGTGCCGCGTCGTGGCGCCGATGAATTCCTCCTCACGGGTCCATTCCCATTTCACGGGGCGACCGTCGAGCTTCATGCTGGCGAACAACGGAAGATCTTCAGACACCATCACCCGCCTGCCACCGAAGCCACCACCGACCCGTTCGGTGAAGACATGGATCTCGCGAGCGGGCACGCCCATCAGGTAGGCGAGCTTGGTGCGGACCGGGAACGGGCCCTGCGAGCTGGTGCGCACGTGCCAGCGTCCGTCTTCGCCTTTGTAGGCGATCGAGCCGTGGGTCTCGAGATGGACATGCTGCACCCGGGAGGTGGAGTAGGTCATTTCGTGGACGGCATCGGCTTCCTTGAAGCCCTGGGTCACGTCGCCGATCTCGCCCTGCAGGGTGCAGAAGATGTTGCCGTTCTGGGTGACGACGTCGTTCTTGTCGTGCAGCAGCGGGGCGCCGGGCTCCATGGCCGCGACTGGATCGAACACCGCAGGCAGGATTTCGTACTCGACTTGCAGCGCGCGGACACCGGCTTCGGCCACGGCCTCGCTTTCGCCGACCACTGCGGCGATACGCTGACCGACGAAGCGGGCGACGTTGTCGAGAATGTAGGTGTCGTCGGGGTCGACGAGATGGTCTTCGTGCAGTGCGGTGCTATAGAGCCGGCGCGGCACATCTTCCCAGGTGTAGACGGCGACGACGCCCGGAATGGCCAGCGCCTTGGTCTTGTCGATGCTCTTGATGCGGGCATGGGCATGCGGCGAGCGCAACACCTTGAGGTGCAGCAGTCCCGCGATCGCGATGTCCATGGTGTAGCGCGCCTTGCCGGTCAGGATGGCATCGGTGAACGGATTGGGCAGGCTGGCGCCGCAGGCCTTGCCGGCGACGTCCTCCTCGATATTGCTCTTGCCGTGCAGCGCGTCGACGATCGAGCGGTAGCCGGTGCAGCGGCAGATATTGCCCTTGAGCGCATGCGGCAGGTCGGCCTTGTGGGCCTCGTCGAATGCGGCGGAGGCCGTGGTCATGAGCATGCCGGCGGCGCAGTAGCCGCATTGAAAAGCCTGTGCGTCGTGGAACGCCTTCTGGAGAGGATGCATCTGGCCGTTCGCGGCCAAGCCTTCGATGGTTGTGATCTTGCGGCCTTCGCCGCGGAAGGCGGGGACCAGGCAGGAGTGAAACGGCTTGCCGTCCAGCCATACCGTGCAGGCGCCGCAATCGCCGGCGTCGCAGCCTTTCTTGACGCCGAACACTTCCAGGTCGCGCAGGAAGGTGCGCAGGCACTGGCCGGCTTTCGGTTCGGCCGAGTACAGGCGGCCATTGACTTCATAGTTGCTCATGACAGCTCCGCGCGAATCTGTTCGGCAAGGTAGTGGGTGACGTGGCGCTTGTAGGGCGCCGAGCCGTGGACATCGTGGAACCAGGCGTCCGCCGGCAAGCGCTCGTCGATCGCCTGTCGCAATTCGGTCGCCGACGGCGTCTTCTTGAACCGCAGATGCACCGGACGCGGCGTCGCGGCACTGATCGTGAGCAGGAAGTCCTCGCCCTTGTCGGCGACGGTGGCGACGATCAGCGCCGCCGAGCGGCCGTAGTGGGTGAGGGAAACCTGGCGCATGGCGAAGCGCTTGGACAAGGCCGAGGCGGGCAACACGATCGACCGCAGCAGTTCGCCCTTCTGCAGGACGTTGGTGTGCATGCCGGTTACGAAGTCGACGATCGGAACCTGGCGCGGCTTGCCGTTCTGCGGCCACAAGGTGCAGATGCCTTCGAGCGCCGCCGTCAGGGAGATCATGGCGCCGGCCGGCAGCGACATGCAGACATTGCCGCCCACGGTCGCCGCGTTCCAGATCTTGAACGACATCAGGAACGCGTCGATGCACTGGTCGAACAAGGGAACGGCCCGCCATTCCGGCGGCCCCTTGAAATCATGAAGCTCGACGATCTTGCAGGTCGCGGCGATCTCCAGGCCGGCGGGCGTCACGGTCAGTGCCGGCCAGCCCAGTCGCTCGAGATCGATCAGCGTATTGGTTGCAACCTGTGGCTCGGAGAACAGCCAGGTGCCGCCACCCAACCAGGCATGGCCGTCGCTCCACTCGATCTCCTCGAATGATTTGGGCCGCTTTACTTCAATGATCGTATTGAGATTCATTTCATCGCTCCCAGTCTCGGTGTCATGCGGAGCGCGGCGAGGATGTCGAAGGCCTCGCTGCATCCGGCGTGACGGTTTTCGTTGGTTCCTACTTCAGGTCGTCAAGGGATGTCGGTCCCGGCCCCGGCGTGATCAGCGTTGGCCACTGATGAGAGCCGAACGGCACCGCGGGCGGCAGGAAGGCTTGCTTGCCGCGGCGCTGCATCTCCGAAATGATGGTCTTGCGGGCATCGCCGCCCATCAGCTCGAAATCCATCAGCCTGTCGTTGCCGAAGACCAGTGCGCCCACCGAGCGGTCGGAGATGATGCGGACCATCGAGGTCAGCATTTCCTGCGGCGTGGTGGTGAAGGAGATCGTCTCGATCAGCATCAGCCGGTCGTCGATCGCCTCGGGCGGGAAATACTGGGCGAGTACCGAGAACAGCACGTTGTTCTGACGCGCCACGTAGATGGTGTTGGCGGCGGCATAGACCTTGTCCCAATCGGGACCGAGGCTCGCCCGCCAGCCGTCGAGCACGCTCATCCAATGCTTGACCTGGGTCGAGGCGGCCCAGTTGATGATCAGCTTGATATCCGGCGCCTGCTTCTTGGCGAAGGCCTGCAGCGCCTCAAGCGTAATCACGCCCTTGGCCAGGCAATCGTCCATGAAGGTGACGTTGTTGCCGAGGATCGTCTTCACCGCAGGCTTCCAGTCGTCCTGGATGGGCAGCGCGTCGACGCCGTCAAGCGCCGTCTTCATCTGCGTGCGGTAGCCCAGCATCGGCGCCATCCAGCTCTTGTCGGCGGCATTGCCGACATAGGGCATGACCACCTCGGAGATCGCCATGGTGCTGTGACCGGTCGACTTCATGACCTGGTAGACGACCGGCACCGACGGCGCCTCCTCCGGGGGCTTGCCTGGCCGGTACAGGATCATGCGCCCGCCGGCGCCCGAGAACAGCGCCAGGATGACCGGATGCTTGGCCATGATGTTGCTCTGGAAGATGCCGGCGGCGGCGTCGTAAAGCGGAAACATCGAAACATTGAGCTGCAGGACGTCGCGCGTCGCCAGCGCCGCCGGCGTCTGCGGCGTCGTGCCGGTGATGTCGGCCAGATAGCCGGGGAGGTTGCCGGTCCCCTGCGCTGATGCCGAGCCAGCCGCAAGTCCGGCCGCAATCAATCCGATCGCGAGCCGCGATACTATTCTAGTCATCAATATTTCCCCCAAGTTTAGTGGGCATAGGCTATCCGAGCGTCGCGATTTGTCACTAGTCGATCCTCTAGAAAAGCACGGTAAGCCGCAGGGTCGTCGTCAGGGTCGGCGGCAGGTCCGGTGCCGCGCCCGGTGTCGGGATGAAGCTCACGGTCGGCTGCAGGAAGGTCGCGGCGTACAAGTGCGCCTGGTAGTAGGCCTGGAACATCAGCTCATAAGGCCGGGCGAACAGGACGGGGTTGAGCCGCGACAGCGCGGCGCCGAAGCCCATTGAATCCAGCGCACGGTCGCCGATGAGGCCGAAGCCGGTGAGGCCGGCGCCGTAGTACTGGTTGATCGGAGGGGTTTGGGCGTTGCTGGCGCCGAACTGGAAGAAGGTGGTGATTCCCGAGCTCGGGACGCGCTCGTTCACGCCATGGGCAATGCGCTGGGAGCCGAACAGGTAGACGCCGCCGGCGCCATCCTGTGTGACGCCCGGTGCGGTGAGGATGCCGGTCTGGTGCCAGAGGCCGATGCCGAACTGGCCGGGGTGATTGCCCTCGCCGAGTGTCCAGTTGGTGCCGATCTCGCCGATGCTGAAGTAGTAACCGTTGAACGTGGGCGGGACCATGCCGGTCTGGACGCGGAGGGCGTTGTTTCCGTCGTAGACCCCGAGGTTGAGGTAGAAGGACTTGGTCGGGGTGAAGTTGACGGTCACGCCGTTTCCCGAGTTGTAGTAGCCGGGCAGGGAGCCGATCAGCGTGCCGTTGGCGAAAACCGTCGAGTAGAGCAGGCCGCTGACTGCCGGAATGTTCTGGTTACTATCGGTGAAGGTGACGGGGCGCAGGACGTTGTTGAAGTCCGCGCCTGGATTGACGCGGCCAATGCGGATCTTCAGGACGTCCTTGATCATCTCCTGCTCATACCAGGCCTCGAAAAGTTCGGTGCGGTTGAAGGGCGGCGGGCCGACGGTGCCGTTGTAGCCCTGCACGCTGCCGGCCTCGCCGTTGGTGTTGCCGGCGTTGAGTTGCAGGAACTGGAAGCCGAACGAAGCGCCTTGCCAGCCGACGAGCTTGTCGGCGTCTATGCCGAGGCCGACGAAGAGCGCGCTGTTGTTAGTCCATCCGCCCGGCTGGGCGCCGCCGGCGACCACGACGTTGGTGTCGGCGAGCCACAGCCCGCCCAGAGTGACACCCCACTCGTCGCGCAGTCCGAGGGTCCGACCCAGCCAGCCGGTGCCGGTCGAGAATGTCGTTGCGGCCGGATTGCCGCTGACTGCGGCGACCTGCTGCGGCGTGCTCGAAGGGCTCGCGGCACCAGGTGGGTTCTGCGCCACCGCCGGGCCGACTTCGGCGACAAGACACGCCCCGCAAAGCGCAAGGGATGCGATCCGAATATCCCAGAAACTCACGCGCGCCCGAAGACGTCCACGAGACTGGACGTGTACGCGTCTTCGAGCAGCCGACCCAACACCGGCGATCGCGCGAGGGCGGCACGACCGCCTCCGCCATCGAAAAGAAGCACCAAACCCCATCGCCTTGCCCCACAGATGGTGCCCGACCCGCTGATCAGTATGCCCATTTTTCGCGGCGGCGCCTGTGTCCGCAGGTCAAGAAATGGTCAAGATTGGATTAAGCAGGTGTATAAAAGGAGACGATGCCGAAGTACGCGTTTGGCCCGTTTGTCCTCGATCCTGCCGAGCGCCGGCTGACGCGCGACGGCCGGCGGGTGGCCGTTCCCGCAAAGGCCTGGCAGATCCTTGTGATGCTGGCCGAGGCCGGCGGCCGGCTGGTGCCGCACGAGGCGTTTCGGGCGAAGCTCTGGCCCAACGTCGTCGTGGAGGACCGTACGCTCACCGTCCACGTGTCGACCTTGCGCAAGGCGCTCGGCGCGGGTCCAGCCGAGGGGTATATCGAGACGGTCTCCCGCGCCGGCTATCGACTGGCCGTGGCGGTGCGTGTCCTGCCGGAGGCCGATGCGTCGCCGCAAGCCATCAGCGGGCCGCCGATGGCCGAGGCCAGGCCGCTTGCGGTGCGGCCCTTCTCGACGCGCGACCTCGGCGAAGCCGACACCTACCTCGGGGTCGGCATTGCCGACGCGGTGAGCACGGCGCTGGGCGCGGTACCGGGCCTCACCGTATGGCCGGTCGGCGCCGTGGAGAATGTCGCCGACGCGCGCGATACCGTCGAGGCCTGTCGCACGCTCGGGGTCGCGCACCTGCTGGAGGGCGCGGTGCGGCGCAGCGCCGAACGACTGCAAATCTCGGCACGCCTGATCGACGTGGCGAGCGGCCGCACCCAGTGGAGCGAGCGTTTCGAGCAGTCCCGGGTGGACGGTGTCGCGTTGCAGGACGCGATCGCCGAACGGGTCGCGACATCACTGCCGCGATTGTCGGCCGCCGACCATGGCCTGCACAGCTACCGCCCGAGAGCGGCGGAGGCCTATTTCCTGCAACTCGAGGCGCGGGCCCATCTCAAGCCTTTCACGCGGCTGCCGCTGATGAAGGCGCTCAGCCTGTTCGAACAGGCGCTGGTGCTCGATCCCGACTATGCCATGGCGCACGCCGGGCTCGCGTCGACCTACCTGCTCATGGCGTCGACCGCGATGTTGCGGCCACTGCAGGTCGATGAGGCGATGCCGATGGCGCGCCGGGCTGCCCAGCGGGCGATCGCCCTCGACGAGGGGCTGGCCGAGGCGTGGGCCGCACTTGGCCGCGTGAAGATGGAGTACGATTGGGACTGGGACGGCGCCGAGGCCGACCTGGCGCATGCGGTCGCCCTTAATTCCAGCTCGGTCGAAGCGCTCGGCACCTTCGGCCAGTTCCTGAGCGCGATGGGCCGCCACGACGAAGCGATCGAAGCCATGGCGCAGGCGCGGCGGCTCGATCCGCGCAACGTCGAGACGCTCCAGCATCTCGCAATCGTCTACTGGATGGCAGGCCAAGGCGACCGTGCGCTCGAGGCCGTGGACGACAGCTTGAAGGTGGCCCCAGGTTCTCCCCGGGCGCACTATGGGCGCATGATGATTCTCGACCAGCTCGGTCGCCGCGACGAGGCGATGGCCGAGCGTCTGACGACGCTCCGGGGGCTGAGCGTCGCCCAGGGCGTTGCCGAGCACGTGGAAGCGCTGGCGCGCGGCCAGGGCTGGCGAGAGGCGATGGATGTGTGGATCGCCTTGCTCGAGCGCACCAATCGTTGGGAGGGAGCGGCGATGCAATGGATGGCCGTCGGCGAGTCGTCACGGGCGCTCGATGCCCTCGAGCACTGCGTGAA
>Ga0308309_10000343_pt1 | contig 31421 bp, 36 predicted proteins | sample HubBroMetageWFT5_FD_192491 | JGI IMG/M metagenome (GOLD analysis project Ga0308309, IMG submission 192491) | Warmed and freeze-thawed soil microbial communities from the Hubbard Brook experimental Forest, New Hampshire - Hubbard Brook CCASE Soil... | ecosystem: Environmental > Terrestrial >...
AGCGCAAAGCCCACGGCTACGCGGCTGGCGCCGGCGCCAAAGGACAAGGCCATGATGCCGATCGAGATCATCACGACGGCCGCGATCTGGCCCGGGCTCAAGGCCTCGCCGATCACCAGGAATGCCGCAATCGTGGTGAGCACCGGCGCCAGCCCGCGCGCCAGCGGGTAGACGACGCTCATGTCGCCCACGCCATAGGAGCGGACCAGCAGCGCGTAGTAGGCGAACATCACGACAGCGGTGACGGCGAGCCATTTCCAGCTCTCCGGCGCGGGCCAGTCGACGAAGAGCAAGGCAACGAAACCGAGCATCATGCCGACCGTCCGGATCGCCACCATGGTGAGCGCGCGATCGCCGGCCGACTTCACCAGCGCGTTCCAGACGGCGTGGGCGATCGCCGACAGGATGACGAGGCTGTAGAGCAGCGCGGCAGACATGACGTCCGATTAGCGGACGTGATTTGCGGGCGGTCAACGGCGCCGACGCCGTCGAGCCGCCACGCAAACAGTCGCGAGGCCGCGAGCCGCGGCGAGAAATCAGGCGGCTGCTGTCAGCCCTTCCTGCTCCAACACGCGCTTGACCGCCGGACGGTTCTTCATGCGCTCATAATGGGCGGCGCAGTTCTTGGGCAGCGGCATCTTCATGCGGCCGGACGCCCAGAACTCGACATAGAACAGGGCCGCGTCGGCGACGGAGAACTTGCCGGTGAGGTATTCCTTGCCTTCCAGCGACTTGTCCATCAGGGCGAGACCCTTTTCCATGATCTCCTTGCCGCGCGCCTTGACCGTGTCGTGATCGGCTTCGGTCGGCGCGTAGTTCATCGGCCGGAACATGCGCGAGAAGCCCTGCATGTGCATGGTCGACACGGCATAGTCCATCGCTTCGAGCGCGCTCGCCTCGCCGTCGGCATCGGACGGCAGCAGGCCCTTGTCCGGATTCTTGCGGGCGAGCCACGTGGCGATCGCCGGGAACTCGGTCAGCACCGACCCGTCGTCGCGCTGCAGCGTCGGCACCTTGGACTTCGGGTTGAGCTTCACGAACTCCGGTCCGTACTGCTCCTGCTTGGCGCCATCGATCTTCTGCAGGTCATAGGGCTTGCCGATTTCCTCGAGCAAAACATGGATGCCGATCGAGCAGGCGCCGGGCATGTAATAGAGCTTCATCGCTACCTCCCTACGTGGATGTCTAACAGGGTGTTAACTGGGACGGGCAACGCTAGCATCCGGACCGCAAGAGGGGAAAGACAATGCCAAGCGAAAACCTGCGCTCGCTGGTCGGGACGTCCACGACCAAAGTGGGGACTTTCCTGTTCGAGTTCGCCACGCCAGGCATCGGCCAGATCCTGAAGGCGGCGGGTGCGGACTTCGCGGTACTCGACATGGAGCATACCGGTTTCGGTTTCGAAACCGTGCGCCAGGTCGTGCGCTACTGCCAGGCCGCCGCGTTGCCGCTGGTCGTGCGGGTGCCCAGCCAGCAGCGCCACCATATTTCGCGCGCGCTCGACACCGGCGCCGATGGCGTCATGGTGCCGATCGTCTCGTCGGTCGCGCAGGCCAAGGCGGTGCTGGACGCCGCCAAGTACTGGCCCGACGGCACGCGCGGCGTGGCTCTGGGGCTCGGCCACGAGCGCTTCGCGATGCGCCGCGAGCCCCAAGTGCCGCGCTTCGCCGAGCAGAATGCGCGAACCGCCATCATCCTGCAGATCGAGGACCCGCGCGGCGCCGCTGCCGCCGATGAAATCGCGGCATTGCCGGGCGTCGATATGCTGTGGCTCGGCCACAACGATCTCTCGGTCGCGCTGGGCGAGCCCGGCGCCTTCGACCATCCCGACTTCGTGCAAGCCGAGCAGGCGACCATCGCGGCCGCCAGGAAGCACGGCAAGTCGGTCGGCCGGCTGTCGGCCGATGCCAGGCAAGGCGCGGCCTTCGCCGCCATGGGCTACGACTTCGTCGCCATCGCGGGCGATGTCTGGCTGCTGCAGCAGGCGTTTGCCGCCGGGATCGCGACAGTCAGGAACGGCTAGGCTCACTGTTCATGGTCTTCCGGACCGCGGGCTAAGCGCGGATGACCACCGGCAGCGAGCGAATACCGCGGATGAAGTTGGAGTAGAGCCGCACGGGCGGGCCGGCAACCTCAAGTGCGAGATCGCGCTTCAAAATCTCCTCCCACAGGATCTTGAGCTGCATTTCGGCCAGGCGATCGCCGACGCAGCGATGGATGCCGGCGCCGAAGGCGAGATGCTGGCGCGCCTTGGGCCGGCCGACGACGAAACGCTCGGGCTCGGCGATCGCCTCCTCGTCGCGGTTACCCGAGACGTACCACATGACGACCTTGTCGCCCTTGCTGATCGCGCGGCCGGCAAGCTCGGTGTCCCGCGTCGCCGTGCGCCGCATGTGGATCACGGGCGTCTGGTAACGGATGACCTCCGACACCAGGCTGTCGAGCAGGCCTGCATCGGCCCGCACCCTGTCGAGCTCGGCCGGGTTCTCCAGCACAGCCATCAGCCCGCCGGTCATCGAATTGCGCGTCGTGTCGTTGCCGCCCACGATCAGGAGCGCAAAATTGCCGATGAATTCGCGCATCGGCATGGCCTTCGTCGCCTCGGCGTGGGCCATCATCGAGATCAGGTCGAATTTGGGCGGCTGAGATGCGCGCTCCTTCCACAGTGCCGCCATGGTCTCGGCCATCTGCGTGAGTTCGGCCATGCGTTCGGCCTCGCTTTTTACCACGGCGTCGGACGCCTCGATGTTGGCGATGGCAACGTCCGACCAATGGGTGAGCTTGCGGCGGTCCTGCCAGGGGAAGTCGAACAGGGTCGCCAGCATCATGGCGGTGAGCTCGGTCGAGACGCGGTCGACCCAGTCGAACGGCTGGTTGCGCGGCAGGCCGTCGAGCACGGCCGCGGTGCGCCGGCGAATCGTCGTCTCCATGTTGGCGAGGTTTGTCGGCGCCACGATCGGCGCCACCGTCCTGCGCTGCGCGGTGTGGCGCGGCGGGTCCATGCGAATGAAGTTGGGCAGCTCCTGGCCCTTGGGCTGGTCGGCGATCTGGATGCCGCCCAGTTCCGAAGCCGACGAATAGGTGCCGGGGTCGAGCTCGACCCTCATGATGTCGGCATAGCGCGTCACCGACCAGTACGGACCGTAAGGGCTTTGCTCGTGGCGATGGACCGGATCTTGGCGCCGCAGCCGGGTAAAATGCGGACGCCAGGAATCTTCGCGATAAAGCCGCGGATCGCTGACGTCGGCGTGCGGAGGGGCAGGCCCGTTCATGGCTCAAGGCCGCCTCCGCACCGCTTCCAAGTCAAGCGCTTTCGTTGCAACGGCCCCCGATTCGGCGCGTTGACAGGCGGAAGGCGTGGGCGCTAGCCGTCGCGCCGCCGCCAACCCTGGCGGCGTTCGATGACGAGATGGAAACCAGCTTCTTCCTCGGCCGCGAAACCCTGATCCCGAGCCGGCACTCCCGGCTCGGCAAATGGCGGCGTGACGGGTTCATCTCGCTCTCCCACTCGACCTCGGGCACCAAGACCTTCTTCCGCATCCCGCCGAACCGCGCTATCGAACCGGGCAACCAGATCCAGGTCTAAGATCGACTGATGCCTCGAAAGACGTTCGTCTTGCTGCCCGGCCTGCTGAACACGCGCCGGGTCTTCGAGCATCAGATCGCGGCCCTGTCCGACATCGCCGACTGCGTCGTGCCCGAGCTTTGGCATTACGACACGATGGGCGCCATGGCTGACGCCGCTCTTGCCGCCGCCCCGCCGACCTTCGCTTTGGCGGGATTTTCGATGGGCGGCTACGTCTCCTTCGAGATCCTGCGGCGCGCGCCCGAGAGGGTGGAGCGGCTGGCGCTGATCGACACCCAAGCCACGCCCGACTCACCGGAGTCGATCGCGCGTCGCCACGGCCTGGTCGAGCAGACCCATATCGGCCGTTTCCATGGCGTGCAGCCCTCGATGCTGCCGCACATCGTCCATCGTTCGCATCTCAACGAACCCGCCGTCACCCAGCCCATTCTCGACATGGCCCGCGAGATCGGCGCCGAGGGCTTCCTGCGCGAGCAGCAGGCCATCATGGCGCGGCCCGACAGCCGGCCGCTGCTGGTCGATATCGACGTCCCAACCGTGGTGATCGTGGGCCGCCAGGACCAGTCGACGCCGCTCGCCCACGCCCAGGAGATGGCGGCCGACATCGCGACATCGCGGCTGGTGGTGATCGAGGATTGCGGGCATATGAGCCCGCTGGAAAAGCCGGACGAAGTCACGGCCGAGCTCAGGAGATGGTTGACCGAATGACCACTGTGTACGCCCGCGAGGAATATCTCAGCGCCGACGAGTACATCGACATTGTCGCCAAATCGGGCCTCAACAGGCCGATCGAGGATCGCGCCAGGGTCGAGCGCATGCTGGCCAACGCCAACCTGTTCGTGACCGCGCGTCAGGGCGGCCGGTTGGTCGGCTTCGCCCGCTCGCTGACCGATTTCTGCTTCTGCTGCTATCTCTCCGATCTCGCCGTCGACAAGGCCTGCCAGGGCCAGGGCATCGGCAAGCGGCTGATCGAGGAGACGCGAGCCGCTGCCGGCGGGGCCTCGACCACGACCTTGCTGCTGTCGGCGCCGACGGCGATGAGCTTCTACAAGGGCATCAAGATGCCCCAGGCCGACAATTGCTTCCTCTATCGGCGAACCCAGTAATAGGACGTCTGCCCAGGCGCCTTCCTATCCGCAACGCCGCGACGGGGCACGCGTTCACCCCTCGGAACAGCACCGAAGGGCCGCGATGCCGCGCAATCCCAGCCATGCCCCCATTCATGCCCCCACGCACGCCGTAGTCTGGCTCGATTTCCACCAGGCGAAGATCTTTCTGATCACGGCCGAGGACGTCGAGGCCGGGCGCATCAAGGCCGACACGCCGCATCGCCGGATTCACCACAAGGCGCAGGTCCGCGGCAGCGGGCATGTTCGCGACGACCGGACCTATTTCGAGGCCATCCTGGCTGCTCTCGAGGAGGCCGATTCCTGGCTGATTGCCGGCCCCGGGGGAACCAAGAAGGACCTCGAGAAATACCTCGAAGGTCGCGGCGAGGAACTGAAGAAGAAGCTGGTGGGCGTCGAACCGATGGATCGCCCGACGGAGGGCGAGCTGATCAAGCAGGCCCGCAAGCTGTTCGAGGCCAACGACCGCATGACACCCGGCGATCCCCGGATCGAGCGAGTTCTGCGGGGCGGCACCGCCCGCGGCTAGCCTCCGGCGCCAGAGGGCGCCACGGCCGGCGAAACTCCGGTTGCGCGGCGGATACGATGCGCCATGCTTGGGCCGTCCTGTCCGCCCTTCGGAGCAACGCTTGAACACCAACGCAAGCCACGCCTCCCAGCTACGCGTTATTTCCCTCTTCGAGGATCTGCAGCCCGCCGAGCTTTTGCAGATCGCCGGGCTGTGCACGATGCAGGCCTGCGAAAAGCACAGCCAGATTATGGGCGAGCAGGACCAGACGACAGACGTATTCTTCATCCTCGCCGGATCGGTACGGATCAGCAGCTACACGGAGGCCGGCCGCGAGGTGATCTTCAGCGAGATGCACGCCGGTGACATATTCGGCGAATTCTCCGCCGTCGACCGGCTGCCGCGCTCGGCGTCCATCGTCGCCCTGTCTGATTGCCTGATGGCGCGCATGCCGTCGGCGAAGTTTTTCGAGGTCCTGAGAGGCCATGCCGACATCTCGGTGCGATTGATCGAGCTGCTGGTGTTCAAGATCAGGAAGATGTCGGAGCGGGTCTTCGAAGTGAGCGCCCTGGGTGTGCGCGAGCGCGTGCGCCGCGAGCTCCTGCGCCTGGCAACCGAAGGCCAGGCTTTCCGCAACGGCGTCGTCGTCCAGCCGGCGCCGACCCACTATGAGATTGCCGCCCGCATCGGCTCGCATCGCGAGGCCGTGACACGCGAATTCAACCGCCTCGAGGCGGAGAACATCATCGAGGTGCGGCGGAAGCAAATCCGGATTATCGATCTCGAGCGACTGAAACACGCAGACGGAGAATAGGGTCTCCTGACGCTGCAGCCGCTGCCTGAATTGCGATGGAGCGCGAGGAGCTCAAACTCCTCGCGCGCCCTAAATTCGCTCTACATGCCGCCCTTCATGACCTGGCCGCGGATCTCGCCGCCCTTGTTGGCCGCGGTGTGGACGTTGAAGTACCACTTGCCGGCGGCGAGGTCGGCCGCCTGTGCGTCGGTCAGGGTCGCTTCGCCCTTGAGCGGGCTGACCAGCCCGCCGCTTGCCGGCGCCGGCACCGGCACGACAACGCCGGCATTGGTCTTGGCGTCGGCCGGACCGTGGAAGTGCGCCGCGGCGGCGGGGCCGGTCAGGTCCTTGTAGGTGGCGCTGTAGGTCAGCTTCTTGGTGGCGGTGTCGTAGCTGGCCGTCAACGCGCCGCTGCCCTTGCTGTCGTTGGGCGGCACTTCGCCCGCGGCGGTGAGGGTAGCCTTGTACATGACCATCTCGGCAAACGCTGCCGGTGCTCCAACGAGAAACGACGCGGCAATCAAACCGGCGAAGCCGGAACGAACGAGTAGCGTGCGCATTGGCAGTACCTCCTCCCATACGTTGATGTCGCATTATGCCACGGGTTCAGGCGTGGGTATCCCATCACAAAGCCTTGAGGACGGGGAGGGTTGCAGCCGCGCTAGCGGAAATCGATCAATTCGGCGCCGTCGGTCACGTAGCGGGCGTAGCGGAAATCGCGAACCTTGAGCAGGCGGTCGCCCGTCCAGTCGAGCAGGATGAAGTAAAGTGGCACGCCGTCCGGATCGTCGGGGTCGTGCACCAGCACCGCCGGCCGCCGCTCGACCAGCCCGGGGACCAGCTGCCAGTCGCGCGACTGGCCGTAATTGGTGAAGTAACGGCCGGCCTCGCCGCGCCCGTCGAGGCGCGTGCGGTTCACCACCTCGACCCGGACCTCGTCGGCCAACAGATCGCGCAGGGCGTCGAAGTCGCGCGCATTGAAGCGCGCCGTGTAGGCGGCAAGGCGCGCCCGGTCGGCGGCGGCGAGGACGGGCGCCGGCCGGTCGTCCGGCTCGGCCGCCAGCTCGCGCAGCCGATTGCGGCCGCGATGCAGCGCCGCCTTGACCGCGGGCACGGTGCCGTCGAGCACGACGGCGATCTCCTCCAGCGAATGGCCGAGCACGTCCATCAGGATGACGCTGCTGCGCTGGGCGACCGGCAGACGCATCAGGGTGCGCAGGCTTGCGGCGGCAGCCTGGCGGCGATCGATCTCGCTGTCGGGATCGGCGATCATGTCGAGATCCTGGTCGGCACGGACATTCTCCTGGCGCGCGCGACGGCGCAGGAAATCGAGCGCCGCGTTATGGGCAATGCGGAACAGCCAGCCCTCGGGATGGGCGATCGGGCCGGCGTGGGGAAACGCCTCGATCGCCTTGGCCATCGCATCCTGCACCACGTCCTCGCCGTCGATGACCGAGCCGGTCATGCGGGCGCAATAGCGATGCAGCTTGGGCCGGAGCTCCGCCAAAAGCTGCTCGAAGCCTGCGCGCGGGTCGTTCATGCACCCCTCTGACGGTTTCGCCGGACCACTATGCCAGCAGGACGTTTGGCACGGGTGAAAGGATTCGCCATCATGCGGTCTTTTTTTCGAATCCTTTGCCATCCCCCGTTCGTCTTCAGGGCAGCAACCCAACCATAGAGGTAAAGCCATGAAGTGGACATTGGTGCGCTACAAAGCCAAGCCCGACCAGGCCGAGGAGAACCAGCGCCTGAGCACGGCGGTGTTCGGCGAGCTGCAGCAAAAGGCGCCGGCGGGACTGCATTACGCGGTGTTCCGGCTCCCCGACGACACCTTCGTCCATCTCGCCTCGTTGGAGGACGGCGCCACGCCGTTGTCCGCCCTGGAGACTTTTCGCGCCTTCTCGAGCGGCGTCCGCGAGCGCTGCCTCGAGCCACCCGTCGCCGCCCAGCCGGTCCTGGTCGGCAACTACGACATGCTCGCGGCCGACAAGGTCAACTGAGGGAGATTGCATCATGCAGCACGAGATCGTTTCGCGCGAAGAATGGCTGGCGGCGCGCACGGCATTGCTCGACGCGGAAAAGAGGCTGGTGGAGGCGCGCAGCGCCGTGGTCGCGCAACGCCGCACGCTGCCCTGGACGCGGGTCGAGAAGGAATACGTATTCGACACGCCGGCCGGCCGGCAGACCCTCGCCGACCTGTTCGAGGGACGCGGGCGGCTGATCGTCTATCACTTCATGTTCGCGACGGACTGGCAGCAGGGCTGCCCCGATTGCTCGCGCCTGGCCGACCATTTCGATGGCATGCCCGCGCATCTGGCCCGTCGCGATGCGACGTTCGCCGCCATCTCGCGCGCGCCGCTGGCCAAGATCGAAGCCTATCGCCAGAGCAAGGGATGGCGCTTCAGATGGGTGTCGTCGGCGCCCTGCGACTTCAACTACGACTACCAGGTCTCGTTCCCGGCCGAGGCGATCGCCCGCGGCGAGGTCGTCTACGGCTACGAGCGTTGCAAGATCGACAAGACGGAGCTGCCGGGCACCAGCGTGTTCGGTCGCAACGCGGCGGGCGAGGTCTTCCACGCCTACTCGGCCTATTACAACGGCGGCGACATGCCGCTCGCCGTCAACTACCCCGACCTTCTGGGGTAGGCCGCTTCAGCGGCCCTGCTGGGCCTGGACGGCTCTTTGATACTGGGCGGCAAAGCCGTTCAATGACTGCTTGAGCGGCCCGACCATGCTGTCGCTCTGCGTCGAGGCCTGCACGGTGATGCGCGAGCCCGTCAGCATCTCCTGCACGAGCTGGCTGGAATTGCCCTGCTCGTAGGAGCACGCGTCGCCGGTGCAGATGTTGGTCGAGACGAAGGGATTGGCGTCGACCTGCATGGTGGCTCTCTGCCCGTTGCCGTCGATCACGACCGTGAGCGTGGTGTAGGCCACCGAATAGCTCACGATCAGGAAGGTACCCAGCAGGTTGTCGGGGCCACCGTCGATCATGGCCGACACGGTGCAATCGCGGCCTCTCTCGGTGTTGCAGTTCATGACCCACTGATCGGGCGGCTGGTTCTGCCCGACCGCGCCCTGGGCCGAGGCGGAAGAGGCCAGGAGGACGAGGCCAAGGGCTGCAAGGACGGATGATTTCATTGTGTTCTCTCGTTCAAGTGCTTGGCACCGTATCAGGTCGATGCCCTCTCGCCGAGAACGATCACGTCTTCGGACCGCGGGCCTCGACTCTGGTCGAGACTACTGGTAAACAGTACTCGTATGGCAGATCTCGCATTCGCTATGACGGCCAAGCAACGACAACGGGCTGCCTTGTCCGATCCCGATGCCCTTCCCCTGACGCCCCAGGACTTCAGGCGCATGAAGCGGACGCCGCGCGCCAAGATCATTCGTCGAGCGCTGGGGCTGACGCAGCAGGAATTCGCAACCCGCTTTCGAATTCCGCTGGGAACGCTGCGCGACTGGGAACAGGGCGCCGCAGAGCCTGATCGAGCGGCGCAGGCCTATCTCACGGTCATTGCGCGGAATCCAAAGGCCGTCGAGAAAGCGTTACTGTCTTAGTCCACCGATGATCGCCGAACCTGCATATGAGCGGCAACACATTGCCGAAGGAGCCGCAGCGGCTTTGTCGCGTGCGTGGCAGGCCTCGGTGTCCCTCGTCGACGTCACGGCGCTGAGTGACGAGCGCAGGCGCAACCTCATCCTGCGGGCGACCGCATTGCGCGACGGCGCGCCGCCGCGCTCCATCATCGTCAAGGCAACCCGGGCCGCCGACTTCGACGCCATGGCCACAAACGCCTTCGAAGAGTCGGGGCTGGTGAAGGAGTGGGCGGCGGTCGCCTTCCTCGCCGGCCATGCGCCAAACGGCGCTCATTGCCCGGACTTTCTGGCCGGCGACGCGGCGCTGGGTCTTGTGGTGTTCGAGGATCTCGGCGCCAACCTCGGCAGCCTCGTCGGTCCGCTGCTGGACGGGCCCGCCGACAGCGCCAGGCAAGCCCTGATCGCCTACGCCGCCTGCCTCGGCCGCCTTCACGCCGATACGCTGGGTTGTACCGCAGACCACACTGCAGCGTTGCGGCGTTTCTTTCCTGCCTCGGCAGCGCCACCGCCCGTGGGCGGCGTCAAATGGCGACGAGAGGTCGTCGCCAAGGTGCACACCCTTCTCGGCGGCACGATCGTCGACGACGAGATCACGATCGTGGCGGAGCGCATGGCGCGCCCCGGCGCTTGGCTTGGCCTTGCCCATCGCGACGCCTGTCCGGACAACGTGCTGATGATCGATGGGCGCGCGCGCCTGCTCGACTTCGAATTCGCAGGGCCCGGCCACATCCTGCTCGACGCCGCCTATTGGCGTATGGGCTTCCCGACCTGCTGGTGCGCCGGTCGCGTCCCGAAGGACGTCCAGGTCGCGATGGATGATGCCTATCGCCAGGCGCTGGCAGCCGCTCTGCCGGAAGCGGGCGACGAAACCGCCTTCATACAGGAGATGGCTGTCCTCCTGTTCACTCGGATGTTCGCCAGCCTCTCCTGGCTGCTCGAAGGAGCACTCAAGGAAGACATGAAATGGGGCATCTCCACATACCGCAGCCGGCTGCTGTGGCATCTTGAGGCCGCGGCCGACGGCGCCCGCGCAGCGGGCGTGTTCAATGGTCTCAGGGACGTCGCCGTTCGCTGGCGGATGGACCTTGGCAACCGATGGCCGGAGGTCCAGCCGCTCGCGCTCTATCCGGCCTTTGTGAGCTAGCTCGCTGCCACATCGCCCACGATCGCCGAGTGTGCGCTGCCCCGCGGTTCGCGGGGCGATCTACTCAAGTTTGACCCTGAAGGTTGGCCGTCACGAAGACATGAAGATCGTAGCGGCGGATTTCGCCGGGTTCGAGCATCGGCTCCTCGCCGCTCAGCCCGCCCGGCAGGCGCTCGCTGGTGCAGGGTTCGACGCTCAGGACGCACCGGCCAGGACGCAGGTCATGCCAGAGCTGCAGATGCGGCAGCGTCGCCGCGCTCCAGGCGAAAGTGACGGCGACCGATGCGCCGTCCGGCGGCATGGCGCGCACCGTGCATTCCGCTCTCCCCGCGACGCCGATCGGCCGGCTCATGGCCTCACGCGAGGCCGCCTCGTCAGGCACAAACAGCGGCCCGAGCAGGCGGCGACCGCCGCTCTCCACGATCACGCCGTCGGCGAGTGCGGGGAAGCCGATGTTGAAATGATAGAGGCTCGCCTGGTGCTGCGGCGCGGCGCCGAGATTCTCGACCGTGTCACGGATCGCGAGACTGCCGCCGCCGACCGGCGCCTCGATGCGGCGCCGCAATCGAAAATGCTCGCGACCGGAATGAGTCTGGATCACCTCGCCTTCGCAGAACAGCACTGGCGTCTCGCGTTCCCAGTCCGTGCCGCTCGCCATGATGTGCGCCGGCGTGAACGGCAGGCGTCCATGCAGGGGATGGCCATTGGCCGGCTGGCGGATATGCTCCAGGCCGCAGGTGACCAGGAAGCCCGAGAAGCTGCGATTGAATCCGCGATCATCCGCGGCCGCGCGATCGTGAAGATCGGGGTGCTGGAAGCCCGTCGGTCCTTGCCAGCCAACCGCCCGACCGCGCCACCACAACGGTCCTATGTCGAGCGAACGATCGGCGAGCGCCCAGAAATCGAGGCCGCCGCCGGTGCTGAAGGCGAGCGCGCGCACGCCGCGCTCGACGCCGTCGTCGAGCACGATGCGCCGCACGCAGCCAAGCTGGCGCAGGTCGCCGACCTTTTCCTTAAGCTCGCTTGCCTTCATGCGACCTTTGTCGGCCGCGCGGCGGGCTTTACGATCTCGAGTCGTCGGAAGGCCTCGGGCGGCGCGTCGTTGGCATCCATGATCTCCGACATCAACCGCACCAGGCGCTTTTCCTGGGCCTCGTCGCGGATCGGCGAGTCCTGGCCGGGGTCCTTTTCAAGGTCGTAAAGACGCGTGTCGCTCTCGATGAAAGCGCCCGGCCCGTAGTTGTTGTACATCGGTGAGCGGTCGATCACCGGCACGCGCAGCAGCTTGGCGCCTTTGGTGAAGGGAAAGGCTTCGGCAAGACTCGCCCGCGACAGCTCCTCCGGGGTGAACAGCGCGAAGATGTGCGTCGGCATCACGGTATACTGATAGATCTCCTGGCTGTGCAGGTCGGCGGGGAAGCGATGATAGGTGTAGCGGCCGTCGGTGATGTTCACGGCACCGCCGAAATAACCGAAGATTGCGGCCTCTCGACCGGGCACCGGACCCTTCACCGGCAGGAGGTTGTGCCCTTCCATCTCGCGCGGCACTGGCACGCTGAACAGATCGAGAAAGGTCGGAGCAATGTCGATCGCCTGAGTGAGCCCGGTGATGCGTCGGCCGCCCTGGGGTCGCCGTGGATCGTGGGCGAACAGCGGGATGTGGACGATCTCCTCGTAGAGGTTCATGCGGTTCTTGGCCCAGAAATCGTGCTCGCCCAGCAGGAAACCGTGATCGGTCGTCAGCACGAGCGCGGTGTCCTGCCACAGGTCATGGCGATCGAAATAGTCGAGCAGCCTGCCGAGCTGGTCGTCACAGAACGCCATGAGAGCGTAGTAGTTGGCGCGCAGCTCGTCACACTCCGCGGGCAGCGCGTCGACGCGGCCATAACGCGGCCAATCGCGGATCGGGCCGGTCCAACCCGTGTCGAAGGCCTTCTTGAAGCGCTCGGGCGCGGTGAAGGGCTCGTGCGGATCGAACAGCTCGAGATGCATCAGCCAGTTGTCGGACGTGCGATTGCGGTCGAGGAATTCAAAGGCGTGCTCGAAGCATTTCGCCGAGGGAAAATCCTTCTCCTCCTTGATGAACTCGCGGTTGACCATGTTCTGCGACCGGTAGTTCCGCCGATCGGTCGTGAACTGCTGGTCGTGATACATCTCGCGCAGACGCTCCCAATGCGGCTGCACCATCGCCTTCCAGCGATCGCCTTCCTGGCCGCGCACGAATTCGTAGCTGTCGTAACGATTGTGGTAGGTAGCACCACCGTCTTCCCAATAGTGAAAATGGTCGGTGATCAGGTGACTGTAGACTCCGGCCTGGTGCAGCAGATCGGGAAAGGCGTTGTCGAAGGGCTCCATCGGGCCCCAACTGCGATGCAGGAAGTTGAGCCTGCCCGACAGGATGTCGCGCCGCGCGGGCATGCAGGGCAGGCTGCCGACATAATGCCTGTCGAAGGTGACGCAGCGCGTGGCCAGCCGGTCGAAGTTGGGCGTCGGCACGCGGGTCCCGCCATAGGGGCCCAGCATGTGCCGGTTGAGCGAGTCGAAGAGGACAAAGACTGCCTTCATTTCACGGCTCCCTGGGTGAGACCTCGGACGATGTAGCGCTGACCAATGAGCAGGAGCACGAGCGCCGGCAGGATCGAGAGCGCCGCGGCGGCGGCCATCTGCGTGTAACGGATCTCGAAATCCTGGGCGAACTTGGCGATCGCCACCGGCACGGTCGCCGTCTGCTTCATCGTGAGACTGAGGGCGACGGCGAACTCGTTCCAGCTGAAGACAAAGGTGAGGATGGCGCAGGCGGCGAGGCCGGGGGCGGCCAGCGGCAGGACGACGTGGCGCAGCAGCACCGGCGTCGAGGCGCCGTCGATACGCGCCGCTTCCTCCAGCTCGATCGGCACTTCGCGCACGAAAACGCCCATGAGCCACAGCGCCATCGGCAGGTTCAGCACGGTGTGGGCGAGGATCAGACCCAGGAAGCTGTTCTCCAGCCCGACCGTGCGCGCCATGGTGTACCAGGCGCCGGCCAGCGCCACCGGCGGCAGCATCTGGAAGATCAACGCCCAGCCGAGGAAGACGTGGACAACCCAGCGCGGCCAGCGCAGGCGATGCAGCGACCAGGCGGCCAGCGTGGCGAGCGTCAGGCATAGCGCCGTGCTCGAGAGGCCCACGATCAGCGAGTTGCGGTAATTGACCAGGAAGTCGGACGTCTTGGAGAACAGGACTTCGGCGAAGTTCGACAGCACCGGCGTGAACAGGAACTCAGCCGTCAGCAGCGAGATCTGGGTGCGGAAGCCCGCCGTCACGACCCAGACAACCGGCACCAGGACGAGGGCGCCGACGGCGATCAGCGCGCCGTGCCGGGCGATGCGATGCGAGAGACGCGTCATGCCGGCCCCTCGGATCGCCGGCGCACCGACAGCGCCATGACCAGCAGCAGCGAGCAGAGGAAGATGATGGCAACCGCCATGGCCGAGCCATAGCCGGCGCGATCCTCGGTGAAGAAGCGTTGGTAGAGCGTGAAGCTCACGACCTCGGTGGCCGTGACCGGGCCGCCGCCAGTGAGAAGATAGATCTCGTCGAAGACCTTGAAGGCGATCACCAGCCGGAAGGCGAAGGTGACGAGGAGGGCCGGCGCCATCAGCGGCAGGGTGATGTAGCGCAGCTCCTGCCACCACGTGGCGCCGTCGATCCGGGCGGCCTCATAAGGATCCTGCGGCAACGATTCGAGGCCGGCCAGCAGCAGCAGGAAGCAGAACGGCGTCCAGTGCCAGATATCGACGACGATGACGCTGGCGAGCGCGGTCGCGCTGTCGCCCAGCCAGTTGCGCGGTTCGAAACCCACCAGCTCGATCGCCTGGTTTACCAGCCCGAAATCGTAGTTGAGCATCAGCTTCCAGATCGCGCCGATGACGATGCCGGGAATCAGGATCGGCAGGATGAACAGGGCGCGGTAGAGCACGCGGCCGCGGCTGACCCGACTGCACAGCAGGGCGAGCGCGAAGCCCAGCAGCATCTGCCCGCCCACCGCGCAGACGGCGAAGACGACGGTGTTCTTGAGTCCGGCGCGGAGCAGCGGATCGTCGACGAGGGCGAGATAGTGGGTGAAGCCGGCCGGCGTGAAGGTGGCCCGGCCGTCCGACCAGGTGACCGTGTGGAAGCTGGTATAGACCAGGTTGGCGAGCGGCAGGACGCCGAGCGCCAGCATCAGAAGCAGGGCCGGGCCAAAAGTGCCCCAGCGCGCCAGGAGGTCGTTGTGGAGCGGGCGGCGCGCCGCGCCAACGGGCCCGGTGGCGGTCGTCGTGGCGATGGGCGGGGCGAGCGACCTCTCTCCCATCGCATCGCTCAGGTGAGGTTGGGCAGCTTGCCGGTGTTGTAGCCGTACTTCGCCATCACCGCGTGGATCTGGTCCGCCATGCTGTTGAGCGCCACCACCGAATTGGTCTCGCCGGCGATGGCCTGGTTCAGGCCGAGCTCGAGGATGGGGATCACCTCGCCGGCCTCGGGGAAGTTCAGCGCGCTGATGGCGTGCGGCAGGGACTGGGCGAGCGGCTTCATCCAGCGATACTTGCGCTCGTCGGCGATCGGCTCACGATAGATGGCGGCGCTGACCGGGATGCCGCCGGCCTGCGCCGTCGCCATCTGCGCCGGCTTGGTCTGGTACCAGCGCAGGAATTCGACGGTGGCGCGCTTGCGGTCGTCGGGCACGTTCTTTGCCACGCCGCCCAGCCAATGACCGAGGCCGGGCGCCGTCGTCAGGCCGGGCGCGTGCGGCGTCGGCGCGAACTCGACCTTGTCAACGACCGCCGATTTGGTCGGATCGTCCATCTGCGACCAGGCGGCGATCACCATCATGACGTGGGCTGTCTTGCCGGTGACCATGTTCTGGATAAGGTCTGCCTGATCCATCGCAGCGGTCTTGGGATGGCCCGCCTCGCGAGCCAGCCGGATGTAGTAGTCAAGTGCAGTGCGGCCCTGCTCGCTGTTCAGCGTGACCTTGTAGTCGCCGGCTGCCTGGTCCTTGAAGATGGCGCCGCCGAAACCGTAGAGATAGGGATAGAAATCGAAGCTGACGGTGGCGGGGCCGCGGGCGCCGCGCTGTACGATGCCGTAGAGGCGTGGCGGCTTGTGGAGCTTGCGGGCGTTCGCCTCGAGGTCGGCGAAGGTTTCCGGCGCCGTGAGGCCGGCTGCCTTGTAGAGATCGCCGCGATAGTACAGCACGGGGATCAACGGCGAGATCGGCACCGACATGAGCTTGCCGCCGCGCGACATCGTCTTCTTGGCCGGATCGAAAAAGACGGTGTCGCCCAGAGTGAAGACGTCGGGGTCGAGCTTGAAGCCGGGATCGATGTCGGTGATGGCTTCGACGAAGCCGCCGAAATACATCTCGGCGAACCATCCGGAATTCATGATCAGGAGATCGTATTGGCCTTGCTTGGCGCGCACCGAATTGCGCTGCTTCTCCAGCGATCCGGCGAAGGGATTGACGTCCAGCTCGACTTTGTTGCCGGTCTCCTTCTCATAGAGCTCGACGGTCTTGCAAAAACTGTCGAACCAGGGCGACTGGTTGATGACGACCGTGATCGGCGCGACCTTGGCTTGCGCTGCCGCCATCGTCGTGCCGGCCAGAGTCAAACCCGATGCACCGAGTCCCACCAGGGTCTGCCGCCTGGTCGCCCGGCGTTGGCGCTCCATCGTCATGGCATCCTCCCGAATTTCCCCCGACCGTCTCACGCGGTCCGTTGGTCGCAGCGTGGCATGGCAAAGCCATGCTCACAAACAACTTCGGTGGCCATAGGCATAGCCAAAAGGAATAGCTCAGTTCTGCGGATGGGCGGCGCAGATGGCGGCGAGATTGTCGATGATATGCGCCGCCGCGGGCGACAGCCAGCCGCCGCGACGCACCACGATGCCAGCCTCGCGTCTGACCGCAAGGCGCGGCACGTTCAGCATGACCAGGCCCGCCCCTTCCTCGACCTCGACCGTCTTGGACACGGTGAAGGTGAGCGCATCCGAATGTCGCAGGAGACTGAGCAGGAAGGCGTGCGAGTTCGTCTCGACGATGTTGTGGGGCGGCGCCAGATCCTGAGCGGCGAAGAGGGCGGTGAGTCTGCGCTGGGCACGCGTTGTGCGCGGCAGCAGAACCCAGGGGTATCGCAGCAGATCCCGCACCGCGACCCGGCGGCGTCCGACCAGCGGATGACCAGCACGGCAGCAAACGCCCAGCTCGTCGGAGGTAAGCGGCCTCACTTCCAAGCCCCGCCGATCCTCCGCCTGCGGCAGCTCAGCGACCACGAAATCGAACTCGCCACGGCGCAGCGACCGGAAGAGTTCTTCGTCGAAGCCGCCGCCGACCCGGATGCGGATGCCTGGATGGCGCGCCACCGTCTGCGCCACGGCGAGAGGCAGGTGCCGGCGCAACCAGGCCGGGCCGGCCCCGACCGCCACGGAACCGAACGTGCCGCTGCGCAAGGCGGCGATCTCACCGGAGGCGTCGCTAATCTGCACATGCACGGCCTCGGCGTGACGCAGCAGCGTCTGGCCATACTCCGTCAACTCGACACCCCGCGCGAGACGATCGAACAGACGGACGCCGAGTTCCTTCTCGAGGAGCTTGATGCTCTTGGTCAAGGTGGGCTGGGTAATGTTGAGCTCGGCAGCGGCGACGGAGATATTTCTGCGTTGCGCCACCCGCAGGAAGTATTCGAGTTGCCGCAGGTCCATGATGCGCACCGCAATCACCCCGACAGTGAGCTAGCCCGCCGCCACGTCGCCCACGACCCGCACGCGCACCCGCACGGAATTGCCGGGCAGGTAGGCCAGCGGCATGTCCTCGCTTTCGATGGTGCTGAGCGTCTTGCGGTCGGCGCCGGCCGCCACGGCGCGGTCGTTGGCGATGCCCTGGGCCGCGGCGATGGCGTCGCGCCGGCTCATGTCCTTGAAGATCTGGTCGCACTCACCCGAGACCTGGGCGATGGCGGCGCCCACGGCATTGGCGCAATCGCCATGCTCGACATGGACGACCCGCGACACGCCGGGCAGCTTCTCCGGAATCAGGAACGCCCCGCCGCCGACGGCGATCAGCGGCACGTCGCCCGCCTCGGTTTTCATCCGGTCGATCGCCTCCTCGGCCATGCGGGCGGCCTCGGCGAACACTTTCTGGCAGGTCGCTGGATCGAGATGCGCGACCTTCTTCCGATCGCCAAGCTCCAGCACACCCGAAGCGACCGCGATGTCCGTCGTCGTAAGCTGTTGGCCGCCGAAGGAAATGCCGTCCTTCAGCAAGCGGTAGCCGACCGACACCGGCCCCACTTTAAGTGGATCGAGCGTCACATGGCTGCCGCCGCCCAGCCCGATCGACAGAAGATCGGGCATGCGGAACAGTGTGCGCACGCCGCCCACCTTCACCACCGAATTGGCCTCGCGCGGAAAGCCGAGCTTGAGCTGGCCGACATCGGTGGTGGTGCCGCCGACATCGATCACCATGGCGTCGGCCAGGCCCGAGAGATAGGCGGCGCCGCGCATCGAATTGGTGGCGCCCGAGGCGAACGAATAGACCGGCAGGCGGCGCGCCTGCCCCGCCTCCGCCACCGTGCCGTCGTTCTGGGTGATGAACAAAGGCGCGGCGATGCCGGAATCGCGGATCGCCTTCTCGAAGGCGGCAATCGTCTCGCGCGAGAGATCGGCCAGGGCAGCGTTCAGCAGGCCGGCATTCTCGCGCTCGAGAAGTCCGATACGGCCGAGATCCGACGAGCAGGTGATGGCGGCGTCGGGAATCACGGCCGCGACCAGCTCGGCGGCCCTCTTCTCGTGGCTGGGGTCGAGCGGCGAGAAGATCGACGAGATGCCGACCGATTTCAGCCCCACCGCCTTCATCTCCTGCGCGGCCCTGGTCACCGCCGCCTCATCGAGCGGCATGAAGGGCCTGCCGTCGTACTCGTGACCGCCCTCGACCATCCATACGCCGCCCCTCACCAGGTTGGCGAGATCCTCGGGCCAGTCGCAGAACGGCGGCAGCGAGGCCGAGGCCGGCATGCCGAGCCGGAGCGCCGCGACTTTAGTCAAGTGACGGCGCTGGACCACGGCATTGATGAAGTGCGTCGTGCCGATCATCACGCCATCGATGCGCTTCAGCTTGCCATCCGGGTCCTTCAGCACGCCGGTGGCGGCGAGACTCTTCAGCGAATCGAGGATGCCCGTCGTCACGTCCTCGCTGGTCGGCGCCTTCACCGCACCCGCCACCTTGCCGTCTTCGATCAGGACGGCGTCGGTATTGGTGCCGCCGACATCGATGCCGATTCGTCTCATGTTCTAAACACGCTCCTGAACTCGAGATCATAGCCAAAGGCGCGGGGACCGACGTGCGCGAGTCCGCTCGGCGAGAGGAAGACCGCCGGCGGCGGCAGCGCGATCACGGTGACCCGCTGGCCGTAGCGGATGGTTTCGCTGCCGACGGCCTCGCCCGACACCGAATCGAGCACGCAGATCAGGTCAGGCGACATGGCGATGGCCTCGCCATCGCGGTACGCCACGATCCATTCGTTCTGGAAATTGATGGTCAGGTCCGAGCCGCGCCAGTCGTCCATGCCGTCGAACCGCACGACGCCGCGCAGAAAACCTTCGGTCGCACGGCGTTCGACGTCGATCACCTTGCCCTTGTACAAAAGCTTGCCCGGCTCGACCGCCAGGATGGCGGCGACGGGATCTTCGTGCCGGCGCTGGGCTTGGCGCACGGCATGGCCGATCGCCATGGCCTTGGTGGTGGTGCCATGGATGCCCCACTGCTTGACCTCCGCGCCGGTGCGCGGCGGCTGGCAGGTGGCGGCGACCGAGCCGTATTCGACGCAGATCTTGCGCGCCACCCGCTCGGTCCATTTCCAGGTCGGGACCCTGTCGACGATCGATTCGAGGCCGCGCACGTCGACCGCCGTCAGCGGATAAGGTTTTAGGCCGCCCACCGCTACGGAGGTCATCTGCGCCTCGGGGTAGGCGCGGCCCATCGTGTCGGAATCGATCACCGGCCGCTTGAGATGCGCCGCGGCCATCAGCGAGCGCACGCCGTTCGCGCCGCCGATCTCCATGCTCATGAGGCCGGCAAAGCGGTACCCCGTATGCTCCTCCATGAGCGCCACGGCGCGGGCCAGGGTGCGGCTGTCGGTCAGCCGCTCCTGACCGACCAGCGGCGCACCCATGTTGGCGACGACGCCTACCCAATCGTCATCGGCAAGGTCCGACGCGTCCATGAGCTGCACGCGATAGCCTTCGCGATAGAGGGCACGCATGTTCAAGAGCGGCAGGTAGGGATTGCCGCCGCCGCCGGTACCGAGAATCCAGGCGCCGACGGCCAGCGATTCGATGTCGTCGGCGGTGATATCGCGCAAGCTCACGCAAACACGCTCTTGAATTCGATGTCGTAGCCGAAGGCGCGCGGGCCGACATGTCTCAGGCCCTTCTCCGACAGGAAGACCGGCGGCGGCGGCAGGGCGATCACGGTGACCCGCTGGCCGTAGCGGATGGTCTCGGTGCCGACGGCCTCGCCCGACAACGAATCGAGCACGCAGATCAGGTCGGGTGACATGGCGATGGGCTTTTTGTCGAGCCAGGCCACGATCCATTCGTTCTGGAAGTTGAGCTCCAGGCTCGCGCCCTTGTGCTCGTCGGTGCCGTCGAAGCGCGTGCGGCCGCGCAAAAAACCTTCGGTGGCGCGCCGTTCGACGTCGACCACCTTGCCCTTGTAAAGCACCTTGCCCGGCTCGACTCCGAGGATTGCTGCGATCGGGTCTTCGTGTTTGCGCTGGGCTTCGCGTACCGCATGGCCGATGGCGATCGCCTTGGTGGTGGTGCCGTGGATGCCCCACTTCTTCACTTCGGCCCCGGTGCGCGGCGCCTTGCAGGTCGAGGCGATCGAGCCGTACTCGACGCAGATCTTGCGGCTGACCCTTTCCATCCATTTCCAGGTCGGCACCTTCTCCACCACCGATTCAAGCCCGCGCACATCGACGGTGGTGAGTGGACAGGGTGCGAGATCGCCGACCGCGACCGAGGTCATCTGCGCCTCAGGGTAGGCGCGGCCCATCATGTCCGAATCGATCACCGGACGCTTCAAGTGCGCCGCCGCCATCAGTGGCTGGATCGAGTTTCCGCCGCCGATCTCGAGCGACATGATCCCGCGGAACTTGTAGCCGGTGTGGCGCTCCATCAGCGCGACGGCACGGGCGATGGTGCGGCTGTCGGTCAGCCGCTCCTGCCCCACCAGCGGCGCGCCCATGTTGGAGACCGCGGCCACCCAATCGTTGTCCAGAAGTTCGTCCGACGGCATGAGCTGCACGCGATGGCCCTCCTTGTAGAGAGCGCGCATGTTTAAAAGGCCGAGATAGGGGCTGCCGCCGCCGCCGGTGCCCAGAACCCAGGCGCCTATGGCGAGCGATTCGATGTCATCCAGTGTGATGTCGCGTAGCGGCATTGCGTTGCCAATTCTCCCAACGGCCTCTATGTAGCCGCCTGCTTCTTTGCTGACAAAGACCAGTAACTGGGGAGAAACCGAGCAATGTCCGAGCCAATCAAACTCGTCGCCTTCTGCGGCAGCCTGCGCAAGGCGTCGTTCAACCGCATGGCGCTCCATGCCTTCATCGAGCGCCTGCCGGCCGGGACCTCGGCGCAAATCATCGAAATCGATTGGCCGCTCTACAACGCCGACATCCAGGCCCAAGGCTTTCCGGACAAGGTGCAGGCCGCGCAGAAAGCCATAATCGAGGCAGACGGGCTCGTGCTGGTCACTCCCGAATACAATTACGGGCCTTCGGGCGTGCTGAAGAACGCCATCGACTGGCTATCACGCACGACTCCCCAGCCCTTCGCCGCCAAGCCGATTGCCATGTTTGGCGCCTCGGGCGGCGTTCTCGGCACCGCGCGCGCGCAATATCAGCTGCGCCAAATCATGGTGTTCCTCGACGGGCGACCGGTGAACAAGCCGGAGGTCATGATCGGCGCGGCGCAGGGCCGCTTCGCCGACGGCAAGCTGACCGACGAGGCGACGGGCAAGCTGCTCGCCGAACTCGGCGCCTCCCTGGTTCTCGCCGTGCGCCATGCGCGGGCGATCAAGGAACACGTGAAGTAGCGCGGAATCCTACGCCGCCTTCGTCTTCACATGCTCGGGTTGCACGCCCAGCCCCAGCACGCGGGCGGGAATGCGGCGCAGGAATGGGACGGCATTCAATAGACGCGCCGCCAAAGGCGGACGCAGCGGCCGCGTGCCGGCGAGTGTCGGCGCAATCATCCTGTTCTGCAGGAAAACTTGTATAGCCTGGGTGGCGCGCACCGGCCACATGCGGCGCGCCTGCACGGCTGCGAGGTCGGAATCCTGCAGCCTTCCCTCCTTGAGCGGATTGGCCAGGATGTTGGAGGCAGCGACCGCGTCCTGCACGGCGATATTCACGCCGACGCCGCCGATCGGTGACATGGTGTGGGCGGCGTCGCCGATACAGAGCACGCCGGGCTTCCACCACTTCTCCAGCCGTTCGACGCCCACCGTCAGAAGCTTCAGGTCGTCGATGCTGGCGAGCTCGTGCACGCGATCAGCGAGGAATGGCATAAGCTGCGCGATCTTCGCGCGGAACGTCTCGATGCCGGCCGCCTTCAGCGTATCCGCCGATCCCTTGGCAATGACATAGGCGCACTGCCAGTAGTCGCCGCGGTCGAGCATCACCAGGATGCTGCCACGGTCGAAACGGCCCATGGTTTCGGCCTTGTCGGGGGGTTTGTGCGTGAGGCGGAACCACAACACGTCCATCGGCGCGCCGAGCACTTTCACGTCGAAGCCGGCGCCGACGCGCACCGTCGAATGCCGGCCGTCGGCCCCTACCACCAGATCGGCGCGGATCTCCTGCGGCTTTCCGTCGACCGTCGCGTGCACGCCAACGACCTTGCCGCCTTCCTCGATCAGGCCGGTCGCCTCGGCACGCATCAACACCGTGAAGGCCGGGTAGCGCCTGCCCTGGGCGGCCAGGAAGTCGAGGAAGTCCCATTGCGGCATCAGGGCGATGAAGCGGCAGCGTACCGGCAGGTGAGAGAAGTCGGCCACCTGGACGCGCTCCTCGCCGAACTGGGCACTGAAGCGCGACACTTCCTGGTGCGGCAGCTTCAGGAAGTCGTCGAGCAGGCCAAGCTCATCCATCACGTCGAGGGTCGAGGGATGGACGGTGTCGCCGCGGAAGTCGCGCAGGAAGTCGCCGTGCTTCTCCAGCACGACGGACCTGACGCCGGCGCGCGCCAGCAGGAAGCCCAGCATCATGCCGGCCGGACCGCCACCCACGATGCAGCACTGAGTGGCGAGCCCCGTCATTCCAGCATCTCGCGCAACACGCGGCCCGTCGCGGTGATGGCGAGCAGCGCCGGCACGCCGAGCGGGCCTTTGACCCATTCCTTGGTGGTGGGCGTGTAGCTCATGCAATCCATGGCGACGAGATCGGGCTTGTGGTCGGCGAGGCGACGCGCGGCCGCTTCGGCCTCTTGTGCTCCGGCGCTGGGCGCCAATGCTTCAGCCACGATCTCGAGTCCCGGCCGCGCCCATTTCGACGCGAGCTTGCCGGTCTGCTCGGCCAGGGGAATCAAAATGCCCAGCCGGCCGCGCGGCAGCAGGCCTGTGGCCAGTCCGTTCAGAACGCGCGATGGAAACACCACGCCCTCGTCGCCCGCCAGCGGCGGGAAGTCGCCGGTGCAGGCATAGACCAGCACGTCGCAGCCATCGGCGCGCAATTTGGCGAAGGCCGCCGGCGAGCGGGCGATCACCGCCTTCTTGGAGATCTTGACGTCGCGGCCGCCGCGCAGGCGGGTGTAGAGCGTGTCGGCGCCATTCTCGGGCCTGAGCGTATCAACCTCGGCATCCGAGAGCCCGTCGAGCGCGCCGCGCAGGACGACCTTGGTGCCGGTGGGTGCGTGCATGGCGAACAGCGAGGCGATGTCGTCGCGCGGCGCCTGGCCGATGGTGATGATTCCGAGGGTGCGAGGCATGGCGGGATCATACTCTTGCGGACCGCGGGCGTCCCGCCCGCTCATGAGCGGGCCAGAGGCCCGCGGTCCGGAAGACTAAGCCTCCAGCTTCACCGTATCCGTATCAGCCCAGGCGAGACCGACGGCGTCGCCGGCGCCGCGCAGGGCGCGTTCACCGGCGTGGGTCTCGCGCACGAGGAGCGCGCGGCCGTCGTTGGCGCGGACGCGATAGAGGGTCGAACCGCCCAGGAAGTTCGCGGTCTCGACGGTGCCCGCGACCCGGGCGTCGGAGGCCGGAACCAGCCGGATTTTCTCCGGCCGCAAAGCGCGCGCCAGACCCGCCTCCTCCAGGATGTTGATCTCGCCGATGAAGTCGGCGACGAAGCGCGTGCGCGGCCGTTCGTAGATCTCGGTCGGCGCGCCGACCTGCTCGACGCGGCCCCTGTTCATCACCGCGACGCGGTCGCTCATGGCCAACGCCTCTTCCTGATCGTGCGTCACGAACACCAAAGTGACGCCCAGCCGCTTCTGCAGCTCCTTCAGCTCGAACTGCATCTGCTGGCGGAGCTTGCGGTCGAGCGCACCCAGCGGCTCGTCGCACAGCAGCACCGGCGGCTCGACGACGAGGGCGCGGGCAAGCGCCACCCGTTGCTGCTGGCCACCGGAGAGCTGACCGGGCTTGCGTTCCTCAAGCCCGGTCAGCGCGACCTGGGCCAGCGCCGCCTTGACGCGACGCTCGATCTCGGGCCGCGGCACCTCGCGCATGCGCAGGCCAAAGGCCACGTTCTCGGCCACCGTGCGATGCGGGAAGAGCGCATAGGACTGGAACACCATGCCCATGTCGCGCCGGTGCACCGGCAGGTCGGTGATGTCCTTGCCGCCGACATGGACGCGGCCGGAGTCCGGCCGCTCGAAGCCCGCGATCATGCGCAACGACGTGGTCTTGCCGCAGCCCGACGGACCCAGCAGCGAGAAGAACTCGCCGGCCGCGATGTCGAGCGTGACCCCGTCGACGGCGACGACGCTGCCGTCGAAGGTCTTGGTGACATGATCGAGCTTGATAGTGGCGGAAGTCATACGCGCACACTGTCATCCCGAGGCCGAAGGTCGCGCTCGGGATGACAATTTCAGCTCTTCAGAATCTTCGTGACCCGCGCGTCGATGTCATCCTTGCGCTCGTTGTACCATTTCCAATCGGGCTGGATCAGCGTGGCGACCTTGGCCTCGGTGGTGAGCAGCTTGGCGTCGTACTTGGCATCGAGCTTCACCTTCTTGTTGGCCGGTGAATACCACACGGCCTCGGCCAGCATCTTCTGCACGTCGGGTTGCAGCATGTAATTGATATAGCCGAAGGCCAATTCCTTCACCTTCGAACCCGGGGTGACGTTGAGCACCTGCTCGAGCGCCATCACGCCCTCCGACGGGCTGGCAAAATCGACAGGCTGGTTCTGGCCGTCATAGCGATAGACGCCCGAATCGTGGATGACGCCTTCGATGACCTCGCCCGATAGCAGCATCTTTTCCATCTGGCCAGTGAAGTCGACCAGCTTGATGGGCTTGAGCTGCTCCAGCGCCTTGTAAGCCGCGTCGAGATCGGTGAGGCCCTTGCCGTAGATCTTGCCCAGCATCATCAGATGGCACTGGCCGAGGCTGTTCACCGGGATGATGTAGCCGCCGCGCACGCCGGCCAGCTTGGGATCCGCCAAGTCCTTCCATGAGGTGGGCTGGGTGAGTCCCTTGTCGGTACGGAAGCCGAGGCCGATCGCGCTGGTGAAGATCGAGACGCCGACGATCTTATCGCTCACGGCATAGGGATAGACGTCGGCGACGTTGGGCACTTCCTTGGCGGTGATCTTGGGCATCACCAGCCCCTCGATGAGGGCGCTCCACTGCTCGTTCGAATTGGTATGGAAAACGTCGTAGAGCGGATCGTTCTTGGAGCTGGTCTGCAGCTTGGGCATGAACGGGAAGGCCTGGTCGGCCGATACCGTGCATTTGAACTCCTTCTCGAAGGCCGGCAGCACTGTCGCCTTCATGATGTCGCCCCACTTGCCGCCCCAGGTCGTGATCTTGAGCGTCGCGGTCTCGGCATGAAGGATCGAGGGCGCGCCAAGCGCCGTCGCGGCGGCCAGGCCCGCACCGGCCTGCAATGCTTTTCGACGTGAAATCATGATCAACCCCTTTGTTCCCCCTCAGAGTTTAACGTAAGCCTTGAGGCCGATCAGCCCTTCCAGCACCAGCACCACAGAAAGCGCCAGCAAGATCGAGACCATCGAGGCGGCCGCAATGGCGCCATCGAGGTCGAATTTCATGTAATTGAACAGTACCACCGGCAGGGTCTCGCCCTTGGGCACCACCAGGAACAGCGATACCGGGAACTGGTCGAACGACACGATGAAGGCGAACACGCCGCCGGCGAACACGCCCGGCCGGATCAGCGGCAAGGTGACCTCGAAAAAGACGCGGACCGGGCTCGCGCCCAGCACGGCTGCAGCCTCCTCGATGCGCCGGTCGAAATTGTGCAGCACCGCCAGGGTGGTGCGGATCACATACGGCACGGCCACCAGCGTATGGGCCATGATCAGGCCCCACACCGGCCGGCCGATGCCGATCAGGAGGTACGACTGGAACAGCGCCAGGCCGGTCAGGATGGCGGGCAGCATCAGGGGCGACATGAAGAAGGCGGTGAGGAAGGCGCGCGCCGGCAGGTTGCCGCGTGCCAGCGCAAGCGCCGAGGCGCCGCCGATCACGATCGAGAGCACGAGCACGCAGCCCGCCACCCACAGCGACAGCCAAAGGGCGTTCATGAACTCCGCACTGCCGAAGAACTTCTCGAACCAGCGCAGGCTGACGCCGACCGGCGGGAAGGAGATGTAGGGCGTGGGATTGAGCGCAAAGATCAGCACGATGGCGATGGGCGCCAGCAGGAAGAAGAGCAGCGCGAAGTTGAGCGTGAGGTAGGCCGCGCGTCCCGCATCGAACGGCTGCTTGTTGGGGACGCTCATGCCATGCCCTGCTCGCCCGACAGTCGGCTAAGGATCCTGTTGTAGGCGACCACGATCGCGAGCGAGACCAGCAGCAGGATCACACCCAGGGCGCCGGCGAAGTTGGGATTGAAGCTGGTGCCGACCTGCTGGGCGATCAGCATGGGCAAGGTCAGCACGTCGGTGCCGCCCATCAGGGAGGGTGTAACATAGGCGCTGATCGAGAGCGCAAAGACGAGAAGCGAGCCGGCCAGGATGCCGGGCAGGCTGAGCGGCAGGGTGACCTCGACGAAGGCGCGCAGCCGGCCGGCGCCAAGGCTGCGCGCGGCCTGCTCGAGCCGCTCGTCGATGCGGCCGATCACGCCGGTCAGGGTCAGCACCATGAACGGCACGTAGATATGGACCAGCGCCACGATCGTGCCGAACTCGTTGTACATCAGCGGCAATGGCTTCTCGATCACGCCCCACTGGATCAGCAGCGTGTTGATGACGCCCTTGTCCTGCAGGATGGTCATCCAGGCGAAAGTGCGCACGACGATGCCGGTCAGCATGGGCGCGATCACCGCCATCAGCACCAGGGCGTGGCCGAGGCGCGACTGCATGCGCGCCATCCAGTGCGCCAGCGGATAGCCGATCAGGAGCGACACGACTGTGGTGATGAGCCCGATGCGCAAGGTCGCCCACAGCGCATCGTGGAAGATGCCCGCCGAATCGACGATGAAGCGCTCGTAGTGCCGCGTCGTTAAAAAGGCGTTGGGGTTGGTGACGGGGTTGGACGAAAAGAACGACATCGCCGCCATGACGCCGAACGGCAGCACGAAGAACAGCACGAAGAGCAACAGCCCCGGCGCCAGTAGCCAGGCGATCGGAGCGGGTCGGGAAGAAACAGCGACGGCCATGTCTTTCATAATCTGGCCGAAGGCGATGCTTCGGTCCATGCCGAAGGACATGGCGCGTTGGGGCTTGTCCTGGGAGCGAGCGTCTACGTCCGCTCGCGCAACAGCGCTACTGCGTCGCCTGCTTCAGGTAGGCCACGAGATCGGCGAGTTGGCCGGCCTGTTTGATGCCGTTGAACACCATCTTGCCGTCTGGCACCTTGGCCTTGGGATCGCTCATGTACTCGGCCAAGGTCGTTTCGTCCCACACGATGCCGGACTTGATCATGGCCGCGGAGAACTCGAAGCCCGCCGCTGTGCCGGCCTTGCGGCCGAACATGCCGTGCAGCGTTGGACCCGTGATGCTCGGGCCATCCTCGAGCGAGTGGCAGGTCTTGCATTGCTGGTTGAATACGCGCTCGCCGCGAGCGGCGTTGCCCGCCTGAGCGAAGGCTTGCGTGGCTGAAAGGCCCACGACGATCGCAGCGGTTGCAGCTGCCCAACTTTTCATCACACCTCTCCGCACTCTCAGGTCGATGCCGCTCCATGTGGGACGGCGTCGGACGGACGCAAGAGGCGAGCCCTGTGTTCACGTTCGAGCAGGGCCCGCTTGCGCCGGACTCCCCAGCGATAACCCGAGATCGAGCCGTCCTTTTTCACGATCCGGTGACACGGCACCACGACCGCCAGCCGGTTGGCGGCACACGCCTCGCCGACTTCGCGGGCTTCACGCGGCGATCCGATGCGGGCCGCGATCTCGCCATAGGTTGCTGTCGTACCGGCCGGAATCTCGCGCAAGGCGTTCCAGACTTTGAGCTCGAAATCCGAACCGCGCAGGTCGAGCGCAAAATCGCCATCGCTCTCAGGATGCTCGATCAACTCGCAAAGCCAGCGGAGCGTGGCTTGCAGTGCCGCCGGATCTCCGACGAGGTCGGCGGCCGGAAAACGGAGCCGAAGATCCGCCTCGTGCATCTCGCCGAATTCCACCATCACCAGGCCGCGCTCGGACTGCGCAGCGACGAAAGGGCCGAGGGAGCTTTGCCCCGCGGCATAGCGGATCGTGTCAGCCATGGTTTTCTCCATCGTTGGATCATCGATGGCCGGACCATAGGCGTGCCGTCGCCCCCTGGCGCTCCGCCAGCGGACTGGAATTCGGATTTAAAGCGCCATATTGAGAGCGTGATGGCCGATCTGTTCGATCTGGAAACGAGGCAAAAGCTGCAAGAGGGAGCCGTGCTGCTGCGCGGCCGCGCGCTGCCTGTCGAGCAATCGCTGCTCGCCGCGATCGACCGTGCCGCCGCGCAAGCGCCGTTCCGGCACATGACGACGCCCGGCGGCTTCCAGATGTCGGTGGCGATGACCAATTGCGGCAGCGTCGGCTGGGTCACTGACCGTACGGGCTACCGCTACGATCCGCGCGATCCGGAAAGCGGCGCGCCGTGGCCGGCGATGCCGGACGTCTTCCTGAAACTGGCACACGATGCGGCCGAAGACGCGGGCTTCGCGGCCTTCGTGCCCGACGCCTGCCTGATCAATTGCTACGAGCCCGGCGCGCGTCTGTCGCTGCATCAGGACAAGGACGAGCGTGATTATGCCCACCCCGTCGTGTCGGTATCGCTCGGCCTGCCGGCCACCTTCCAGTTCGGCGGCCTGAAGCGCAGCGACCGGCCCCTGAAAGTGCCGCTGAGCCACGGCGATGTTGTCGTGTGGGGCGGCCCCGCACGCCTCGTCTATCACGGCGTGCTGGCGCTGAAGGATGGCGAGCACCCAACGCTTGGACGGCGACGCTTCAACCTCACCTTCCGGAAGGCTCTCTAGCCTAGGAGCTTAGGGTTGTGTTTCGGCTTAGAATTGCACTTGATCAGCTCGACGACTCCCGCCAGAATGTCTCCTATTCAACGGACGAGACTTTCAAACAGCCATAACTGAAAGCTTCTCGGACAAGGCTCGCGCCTGCCGAGAGGCCATAAGCCCGGGTCACTCTCCTCCGCTTCGACGCCTTTTTAGGTATCGAGGCGGGGGAGAGGGTCGCGCTCACTCAGCGACGAAAAACGGCAGTGTCACCTCTTTGGTCACCGGTTCGAAGCCCATGCGCAGGCGCTTGCCGATCTTGAGGTCGGCCTCGGCGATGCCGCGCAGCGGAGCGTTCACGCGAACGCCGGCATCCATGTCGACCAGCGCCACGATGTAGGGCGCGGCGGCCTTGAAGAAGAAGTTGAAGGGATGGTGGCAGACCGTCCAAGTATGGATCGCGCCACCCGTCGGCGCTTCCCTGAAGTTGCTCTCCGTCGAAAAGCAATGCGGGCAGACCGGCCGCGGATAGTGGCGGACCTTGCCGCAAGAGGCGCAGTGCTGGAGCATGAAGCGACCCTCGCGCATGCCGTCCCAGAACGGCTGGCTTTCGCGCGTCGGCGTGGGCAGCGGACGCTCGGGCGCTGACGGCGCAGCGGTCGCGGCGCTCATGCCGCCCTCCGCAGGATGGCGATCGAGCCGTCGCCCATGTCGCCATAGCCGGTGACCAGGCCCAGTTCGGCATCCTTGACCTGCGCCTTGCCGGCTTCGCGGCGAAGCTGCCGCGTCAGCTCGACGACATGATTGAGGCCCACGACATGGCCCTGGCTCAAAAGTCCGCCATGGGTGTTGATCGGCAGCACTCCGCCCAGCGCGATGCGGCCGTCCATGACGAAAGGCCCGCCCTCGCCCTTCTTGCAGAACCCGAGCAGCTCGAGCTGGTTGATCACCGTGAAGGTGAAGCAGTCGTAGATCTCGGCGACGTCGATGTCGGCAGGCCCGACGCCCGCCATGCCGTAGGCGCGTGGTACCGCCTTGGCGAGGCCGAACTCCAGCAGGTCGGGCCGCTGTGCGATCGAGGCGGGCGATTCGGGATGACCCTCGGCCACGCCCATCACCGTCACCAGCGGCTTCTTGAGGTCGCGCGCGCGGTCGGCGGCGCTGATGATGATCGCCGCACCGCCGTCGCTCTCCAGGCTGCAATCGAACAGCCGCAACGGATCGGAAATCATGCGCGAGGCGTGATGCTCCTCGACGGTGAGCGGTTTGTTCATCACCACGTTGCCGTTCAGCATTGCGTGCTGACGGGTCACGACCGCGACCTCGGCGAAGTGGCGCGCCGTGGTGCCGTAAAGCTCCATGTGACGGCGCGCGCCCTGGGCATAGAGCTGGGCCGGCGCAAACATGCCGATCGGTGCCTCGAACTCGGCCGCCAGCGCGAATTGCGGGAACTGCTGCAGGCGCGCGCTGACCCGGGCGCCGGAATAGCCGGTGCGGCCGACCGAGATCAGCACGTGCTTGCACACGCCGGTCGCCACCGCCATCGCTGCGGTCTGCATGGCGGCCACGCAGGTGGCGCCGCCCATGGGTACGAACACCGAGAGCTTGAGGTCGGGGAGACCGAGATTGGCGACAAAATCCTCGGCGATGCCGCCGCCCGGGAAATAGGGCACGACGCCATCGATGTCGCGCGGGCTGAGGCCTGCATCGGCGATCGCGGCCAGGCTCGCCTCGAGCTGCAGAGCGAGCCCGCTCTTGGGCGTGCCGCGCGTGTAGGCGGTTTCGCCAATGCCGCTCACCGCCGCCTTGTCGCGAAGCGGATGTGCCATGTTTCGTTTCCTCCCGTGTTCATCGTGCCCTTCCCCCGGGGAAACGGGAAGGGCTAAGCTCTGCCCCCGGCGACGCCGGAAAACAAAGAGGGCCGAGGGGGAAGAATGTCCAACGAAGAACTGGTTTCGCTCAGCGCCGTCGAACTGCGCCGCCGCATCGGCACCAAGGAGATTTCGCCGGTCGAATTGCTGGACGCCTGCCT
>Ga0308309_10000344_pt1 | contig 31355 bp, 27 predicted proteins | sample HubBroMetageWFT5_FD_192491 | JGI IMG/M metagenome (GOLD analysis project Ga0308309, IMG submission 192491) | Warmed and freeze-thawed soil microbial communities from the Hubbard Brook experimental Forest, New Hampshire - Hubbard Brook CCASE Soil... | ecosystem: Environmental > Terrestrial >...
CAGGCCGAAACAAAACGCCATAAAATTTACAGTTCTTTGCACAATCCAATATTCATTCCAGTGGTTCTCAAAATGCTTTTCGGAGGATCACTGAACACCAGAGCCCAATCTACCTACTTAACTCCCACAGTCTCCCGAACCCCAATCCCCGGCACAGTCCGACCCACCACGCCCGCGATCTGCCGCACCTGCACCATCAACTCATCGAACTGATCGGGAAACAGCGACTGCGGGCCATCCGACAACGCCTCGTCGGGCTTGTGATGCACTTCGACCATCAGTCCATCCGCGCCCACAGCCACAGCCGCCCGCGATAGCGGCGTAACCTTATTCCGCTTGCCCGTCCCGTGGCTGGGATCAACAAAAATCGGCAGATGGCTGAGTCTCTGCACCGCCGGCACCACGCTCAGGTCGAGCGTGTTGCGCGTGTGGTCGGCAAACGTCCGCACGCCGCGCTCGCATAACGCCACGTTGTAATTCCCTTCACTCAAAATGTATTCCGCCGCCATCAGAAATTCTTCGAGAGTAGCTGACATTCCCCGCTTCAGCAGCACTGGCTTCTTAGCCCGCCCAGCTCGCTTCAGCAAAGAAAAATTTTGCATGTTCCGGGCCCCGATCTGGATCACATCCGCATATTCCTCCACGAGATCAAGCGATTCATTATCAATGGCTTCCGTAATAATCTTCATCCCATACTGTTGTCGGATCTCGGCCATAATCCGCAGCCCCTCTTCACCTAATCCTTGAAAGGAATATGGAGAAGTCCGCGGCTTATAAGCCCCGCCCCGAAAGAACTGCGCCCCCGCCCGATGCACCCGCTCCGCCACGGCAAACGCCTGCTCCCGGCTCTCGATAGCACAAGGCCCCGCGACAATCGCCAGCCCGGCACCCCCGATCGTAGCTGCAGTTCCGGCAAAACGAATCACCGTGTTGTCTTCTTTGATGTCCCGGCTCACCAGCTTGTAGGGCTTCGAAACCTTGATCACTTCCTGCACGCCCGCCATTTCTTCGAGCGTGCCCTGCTCTACTTCCCCCTTATTCCCGGTGATGCCGATAGCAGTCCGCTGCGCCCCCGGCATGGCATGCGCGCGGTAGCCCAGCGCCTCAATCTTCGCGCAAACCGAGCGCACTTGCTCCTCTGTAGCGTGCGCCTTCATCACAACCAACATAAATTCCTCTCTCGCGCATCAACGCAAAACCAATGTGGGGACATCCGCCTCGGCTGTCCGGTCGAGCGCAGCGAGACCCGCAGCGCCACAAAACCCGCGCGCATCAAGTCTACCGTCACCAGCCCTGCACCGCAAACGGGGCAAGTCCTGCGTGTTTCCATCTACGGCGCAGTTCGCCGAAAAACGTAAAGGTAAGCTTGATCCCCCCAAAGATGCCCCGGATCACCGCCCACCGCCACTTGTTCCACCAGTTCGTAGTTCCCGTGAGCATACGCCCAAGCCGTCTCAAGGAATCCCCGATTCTCGTCCAGCGTGGCCGGGGTTCCCCAGGACCGCGCCACGTCAGCGTAAACCAGAAATCTCGGCTGTGCGTGCTGAACCTGTTGCATCATGTCTTGTCGCATTTGCTCGGCATACTTCTGCTTCTCCATCAAGGGATAAGTGTAGAGATAGCTGCTGGCGCAGTGCCGGGCGGCATAAAAACAAATCTCCGGTTCGGACCCGAACATGCCAATCGTATCCTGCTCCAGCGAGTGCGCCTTGATGTAGCTGCCCACACCCACCGCCTCCAGGAAAGGATCCCGGTCGAAAATCTTCCGATTGAGAGCGGCGGGGTCGAGATGAAAGTAGGTCCTGTACTGACCGCGTACCGAAATGCCAAACGCGACAGCGAAGTAAAACACCGGAAGCCACACCACCAGCGCACCGAATCGTCTCTCCCGCAAGCTCTGCCGCACTGAGCACACGCCAACTCCCGCGCAAAGAGCAGCCGCCGGCAACAACAGAATGAAGTAGTGAGGACGAAAATAGAGTCCCAGGCAAACTGCCAGCACCGAAACCAAGAAGAAACTAGCCACGAACCCGCCGTGCGCCCGGGCATAGCGGCTCCACAGCGGCGCTGTGAGCCCAATGGCAACAATCTCCCAGACCACAAAAGGACGCACTACCCACGGCAACGACGCGCGCAGCATCGGCCAAGCGTCTCGCAGCGTGGTCATGGACCCATATTCCTGCGCATAAGACCAGGTCCAGAACCAGAAACTGGAAAAGACTCCGGCGCGTAAAAGCATCACGCAAGTCAGCGCGAACGGCAACACCAGCCCGGCAAACAGCGCCCCCCCCCGAACCGCAAGGTTGCGCCAGGGCAATGGCCGCCCCCATTCCCGCCACAGCCAGTACAATCCCGCAAAAACAGCAAACAGGATTCCAGGCTGCTTCATCAGGAAAGCCACCCCGAAGCAGACTCCGCTTCCGAAGAGAAGCCCAGTCCGCTCCGTGTCGATGGCGCACAGCAGCAGCAGAATCCCGGCCAAAGCCGCGAGCACCACAAAGTGGGTAGCGTGCGCATACAAGCCCAGCACTCCCGGGCGGCACGAAAGAAAGCTGTATGTGATTCCCGCAACCGCACCTGCCAGCGGCCCATAGAGATATTTCCCCAGGAGAAAAACCAGGATTGTCGCGGCAGCATTGACCAAAATTAATCCGTCGCGGATTCCGGAGGTTGTCTCGCCGAAAATCTCCATCATGGCCGCGTAAGCCGCATAAGTTCCCGGCAACTTCATGTTGCTGGCAATTTTGTAAGGCGGGATCCCTTCCAACATCAACTGCCCGACATAAGCAAACTCCCCCTCATCGCGTTCCAGCGGCAGATCGCGCAGCCGCACCCGCACGAACGCGAAAAACACCATTACCAGCAGGAGCGCGCCCACGCACCAATACGTCTCCCAGCCTTTTCCCGATGGTGCAAGCTCGCTTGTCACGCCGCGAGGCGTAGTTGTCATCTCATTCACGAAAGCTCTCGCTCAGCCGATCAGCCACAAAAGAAATCCATTGTACTGGGATGCATCCCCTGAGTCCCGCGAGAGCGAACGGCATCCAAACAATGCGAACTTCGAAATTCTTCCGGAGTCCTTACATGAAAGCAGCAGTAGTTCCCGCGGTAAACGGCAAGTGGGAAGTAAAACAGTGGGAAACCCCCAAGGCTGGCCCGAACCAGGTGGTCATGAAGATCCACGCCAGCGGCCTCTGCTACACCGATGTCCACCTGACGCACGGCCTCATCCCCGTCCAGTTTCCGCACGTCTTTGGCCACGAACCCGTCGGCGAGATCGTCGAGGTCGGCCCCGGCGTCAGCTCCCGCAAAGTCGGAGACCGAGTCGGTGTCGGCTGGGTGCAAAAAGGAGACGGCACCTGCGAGTGGTGCCTGCGCGGCAAGAAAGAATTGTGCCAAAACCCCATCGCTTCCACGGGCATTACCCTGCAAGGCAGCCATGCCGAATACATGCTGGCCTATGCTGACGCCACAATGCCTCTGCCTGCCGCAATCAGTTATGAGCAGGCTGCCCCCATTTTCTGTGCCGGCTACACCGTCTGGAGCGGCCTTCGCCTCGCTGAGCCCAAACCTCACGAGCGCATCGCGGTAGTTGGCATCGGAGGCCTGGGCCATCTCGCGCTGCAGTATTCCAAAGCCTCAGGCTTTGAAACCATCGCTGTCACCAAGTCAAAAGACAAAGAAAAAATGATCCGCGAACTGGGCGCGGACGAAGTAGTCGAAAGCGGAGCCAAGTTACTCGCCGCCGGCGGCGCAGACGTGCTGCTCGCAACCTCGAATTCCTGGGCTGCAACCCAAGAAGCCGCGCAAGGCATCCGTCCCGACGGCCGGATCGTGGTGATGGGAGCATCCAACGAACCACTGCTCTTCAACATGAGTATGATGCTGAATCGCGTGCGCATTCTCGGTTCTAGCCAGAACGGCCCCGAGTATCTCTACGAAGCGCTCGACCTCGTCGCCAAAGGCAAGGTCAAAGTCGTGGAGGAAGTCTACAAACTGGATGACATTGCCAAAGCCTACGACCGGGTAGCCGAAGGTAAAGTCCGCTTCCGCGCTGTAATAACGATGAATTAAGGTCCGCGGCGAACTGTTTGGGATGAAATCGGGCATCTGGGGGCACGGGCCTCCCGAGGTTTGCTCCCGGCCCGCCCTAATGTATTCTGGCCCGTCCCATGATCCGCCTCCTCATCTGGCTACTTAGCCAGCCCTTACTGTGGGCCATACTCGGCGTAACCCTGGGCCCATATTTCTTCTGGCGCGGTTTCCTTCTTCTTCAGCGCAAGCGTCTCATCATGGACACGCCCCGCTCCACCATCCGCTCGGCAGCGTTGGGTCGCGTCGAAATAACCGGCACAGCGCTCGGTCCCTACACGCTCGTAGCCCCGATGAGCCATGCCGATTGCCTCTACTATCGCCTGGTCATCGAATCAAACCCGCAAGGCGATCTGCGTAACAGCATCCATGAGATGTGCGCGCCAATGTTCATCGACGACGGCACCGGCACGCTCATGATTTTCCCCCACGGCTCGGAACTCTTGCTGCCACCCTCCAGCGAAAGATCAGAGTACGGCAAGCTAGCCCTCTCGCTCTCAAGGTATTCGGAGGGCAATCCGGAATTCGCTCAGGAATACTCAATAAAGCCTGGAGACACAGTTTTCGTCATGGGCACGCTGCGGGAAAACCCCTGGGCGAAAAAGGATGCGATTGCCGAGTGCAACGAGCTGTCTAGGATCGGGCCAGGGTTCGTCGGGCAAGCGGAAGCCGATCTGCTGCGCCGCGAAGCTTATCCCTACCTGAATCCCAAGGTCCCTTCCGGAGCGACCGTGGCTTCGCCAGACAAATTCGACCTCCATCCCCCCGTAATCTTGATGCAAGGCGAGGGCCCATTCATAATCTGCACCGACAGCCAGCGAGACCTCGTAGCCAAGCTGAACCTGAAATCCTTCCTGTACATTTGGGGAGGTCCCGCCGCAGCTCTCTGGGGTCTGTGGGAGATTCTCAACCACGCAGGAATATTGTGATCCTCCCAAATGTGGACAACCGCCCTCGGCTGTCCGCGGAGCGCAGCTCTGCCATTTCCCGGCACGGTTCTCTCGGCTCATTGTAAAATCAAAGGCTTACTGGGACTTCCCCCGGTTTCCTATGCCTTCGCGAGACAACTCGGAAATCGCCACAGCGGTCAACCAGGCCGGTCCCGATCAGTCGGACCACGATCATCCGAACAACGACCGGTCAAACGATGATCGTTCGAACGACGACCGCTACGATCCCCAGCGCGTGGAAGCCAAATGGTACGAGCGCTGGCAGAACGATCCCGCGCTCTACGCCGCCGAACCTCATACCGCAAAAAAGAAATTCTACGTGCTAGAGATGCTGCCCTATCCCTCGGGCGCCCTGCACATGGGACACGTGCGCAACTACGCCATCGGTGACGCTCTCGCGCGCTTCATGTGGATGAACGGTTACAACGTTCTTCATCCCATGGGATGGGATTCTTTCGGTTTGCCGGCGGAGAACGCGGCCATTCAGAACAACACTCCGCCGCGCCAGTGGACTCTCGGCAACATCGCAAAAATGAAGGCGCAGATGAACCGCCTCGGCTTTGCCTACGACTGGTCCCGCGAAGTTACCACCTGCCTGCCCGATTATTACCACTGGAACCAGTGGTTCTTTCTAAAGTTCTACGAGCAGGGCCTCGCCTATCGCAAGAAGAGCAAAGTCAACTGGTGTCCGAAGTGCGCCACTGTGCTTGCGAACGAACAGGTTGTCAATGGATGCTGCTGGCGCCACGAGGATACGCGCGTCGAACAGCGTGAACTTGAGCAATGGTTCCTGCGGATCACGAAATACGCCGATGAATTGTTGCGCGATCTCGACAAGCTCGGCGGCTGGCCCGAAAAAGTGCGCACCATGCAGCGCAACTGGATCGGCCGCAGCGAAGGCGCTCTGGTCGATTTCAAACTCGACTACGCCGAAAATCACAAAGGGTTTGGTCCGGCCGGCTCGACCATCAGCATCTTCACGACGCGCATCGACACGATTTTCGGCGCGACGTCGGTACAACTCGCGCCCCAGCATCCCATCGTCGACGATCTCGCGGCGAACAACCCTGATTTGCGCGCCAAGGTCGATCAACTTATCGCCGAGCAGCGCACGGCTCGAGAAGTCGGCGACATTGGCGAAATCGAAAAAAACGGCGTCTTCACCGGCCGCTACGCCATTAATCCCTTCAACAACGAAAAGGTTCCAGTGTGGGTGGCCAACTACATTCTCATGGATTACGGCACCGGCGCCATCATGAGCGTCCCAGCACACGACGACCGCGACTACGAGTTCGCGAAGAAATACAAACTCGAAATTCGCCTCGTAGTTCTTCCAGTCTCGAATGATCCGGAAGAGACCATGGCGGAACCGGCGCTTCCCTTCACCGCACACGGCGAAGGCATGCTGATCAACTCCGGCCAATTCAGCGGCCTCGAGTGTGCCGACGCCATCCAGAAAATGTCGGCCTTCGCCGAGAAAAACGGCTTTGGCAAAGCCACCATCACCTATCGCCTGAAGGATTGGGGAATCTCGCGCCAGCGCTACTGGGGCACGCCCATCCCAATGCTTTATTGCGAAAAAGACGGCATCGTCCCTGTGCCAGAAAAAGATTTGCCGGTAATTCTGCCGGAAAATGTCGACATTGCACACGCCCTGGGATCCCCACTCAGCGGTTTGCCCGAGTTCGTGAACACCACGTGTCCTAAGTGCGGAGGCCCGGCGCGCCGCGAGACAGACACGATGGACACTTTCGTCGATTCGTCCTGGTATTTCTATCGTTACACCGACGCGCACAACGACCGCGCTCCGTTCGACTCGACAATCGCGCAGTATTGGTTCCCCATCGATCAGTACATCGGCGGGGTCGAACACGCCATCCTTCACCTCATCTACTCGCGGTTCTGGACCAAGTTCATGCGCGACCTGGGATTGATCACGAATGACGAACCGGTGGAGCATTTGTTTACGCAGGGCATGGTGATCAAAGACGGCGCAAAGATGTCGAAGAGCCTCGGCAACGTCGTCAGCCCCGACGAAATGGTTGCGCGCTACGGTGCCGACGCTGCGCGCCTCTACAGCCTCTTCGCCGCTCCGCCCGACCGGGATCTTGACTGGCAGGATTCTGGTATCGCAGGCATTCAGCGGTTCTTGGGGCGCGTGTACCGGCTCTATGCGAGCAGGAACTCCGCGTGGGGGGCGGCGGCGGCAGAGACCGCGGCGAAAATGGATATCCTTGCGGAAAGCTCAACCATCTTGGCGCCGAGGCTCGAAGCGAATGCGAGAAAGTTAGCGAAAACAGCCGCGCGGAAGATACAGCGAAAGCTGCACCAGACGATTAAGCGTGTAACTGACGATTTTCAGGGGCGCTGGCACTTCAACACCTGCATCTCGGCGATCATGGAATTGGTCAACGAGATTTATGGTGCGGATGCGGTGATTGAGGGCGGGCGGGTCCCGGCTGCGCTGCTTGCCGAAGTGCAGCGGGACTTGGTCCTTCTACTCGCGCCCTTCGCACCTTATCTCGCCCATGAACTCTGGGAGATGCTCGGCGAAAAAGAGAATCTGCTCAAAGCTCCCTGGCCCAAGTACGACCCCGCACTCGCCAAAGAAGAAGAGCTTGTGATCCCTCTACAGGTCAACGGCAAGCTGCGTGGGCGCATTCTTATGCCTGCTGACGCTGCCGAAGATTTCGTCATCGAGCGTGCGCTCGCCGATGAGAAAGTGCGGTCTGCGATTGCAGGCAAGCAAATCGTGAAAACAATCTACGTTCCCGGCAAGCTCGTCAACTTCGTGGTGCGATAGATTCATGCCTCGCGTCTCACCTACGCTCGAAGGCTTTCGCGCAAGCTTTCGCCGGCCTTCGCTGACTTTGGCTGAGATCGCCTGGCGCTGGACCATCGGCGGAATGGGCTGGGCGCTGGTTTTTTTCTGGCTGATTGAGTTTCTCGACACACTGCCTGTGACCAAGGCCGATGCGGCTCTCCTGTCGACAAAACAACCCTTGCTCATCGGACGAGCGATCTCGCACATTCTTCGCGGCAGCCTGAATCGCGCGGTGCTCGGGGCGTTGTTGGCGGCAATCGCGTTGTCGTTGCTTTGGATCATCACCGCTTCCATCGGCCGCGCCGCCACAGTCCGTGCTCTGCTCGAATACTTTCGTAGAGACTCCGCGAGCGACGTCCCTAGTAAGACAGATGCCACGAGTGAGCCACGGGCTTTTCCCTCACTGACCGGGCTGAACTTCCTGCGCGTCGCGGTTACGCTGTCCGCGACCCTCGCCTTTGTGGGTGCAGCGATTCTTGCCGGCTTCGCGTCGCCCGATTCAAAGCCCCGGCCCGGCCTGGCTTTCATTTGCTTCCTGCCGTTGGCTGGGCTGATCTGCATGGCATGGCCAGTCTTGAACTGGTGGCTCTCGCTCGCCTGCTTGTTCGCGGTCCGCGACGGCGAAGGCGCGATGGGCGCCCTCTCCGCTGCCGTTACTTTTTTTCGAGAACGAACCGGACCAGTGTGTTCCGTGAGCACGTGGACCGGGTTGGCGCACTTGGTGGCTTTCAGCATCGCGACTACGGTTGTGTCGGTGCCGCTCGCTTTTATCCAGATCGCTCCCTGGCGACCGGTGGTCGTTGGGGCATTCCTGGTGATGCTGGCCTACTTTGCGGTTGTGGATTGGCTGTACATGGCGCGTCTGGCCGGGTACGTCTGCATCGCCGAAATGCCTGACGCACTAGTTTCGTCTACGCCGATCGCGGCTCCTCCTTCGCCAGCACCAGCTCAGACCACCATCGACCGCGAGGAAACGATCCTGAGCGACATTCCGAACCTGGCCGTACAGACATAGCTTGGAATTCTCTGCGATCAGGTTCTTTACACGGGACTGCCGATTTGAGAGACTCATCCGTGGAACCCCAATCCAGGCTTAACGAATCCATCGTCATCCTCGATTTCGGCGCGCAGTATACGCAGCTCATCGCGCGCCGCATCCGGGAACAAAGTGTTTTTTCCGTGGTACTGCCCTGCACCGCTTCGCTTGACGAGGTCAAGAGTTGCTCACCAGTGGGCATTGTGCTTTCGGGAGCACCATGGTCGGTGTATGACAAAGATGCGCCGCCGGCTGATCCCGGCCTCTTCCAGTTGGGGCTGCCTGTGCTTGGCATCTGCTATGGGCTACAGTTCATGGTGCACACGCTTGGTGGCAAGGTTCGTCCTGCGGACAAGCGCGAGTACGGGCATGCGGAAGTCGACATTGTGGCTGAGTCCGTATTGTTTCAGGGCCTGGCCAAGCGACAGGCCGTGTGGATGTCGCATGGGGATGAAGCGCTGGAATTGCCGGCGGGGTTTGAGTTGACTGCTAAGACTTCGCATGCCGTGGCTGGAATCCAGAATGTTGCGAAGAGGTGGTTTGCGGTGCAGTTTCATCCCGAGGTTCACCACACCAGGAACGGCACGGAGGTTCTGCGCAATTTTATTTTCCGGATCTGCGGGGCCAAGCCTTTGTGGACGCCGCAGCACTTCATTGATTCGACGGTGGAACAGGTCCGGCAGCAAGTGGGCGCAGGACGGGCGATCTGCGCGCTTTCGGGCGGAGTAGATTCTTCGGTTGCGGCGGTGCTGGTGGATCGGGCTTTGCGCGGGGCTCGCGGGAAGTCGCGACTGACCTGTATCTTCGTGAACAATGGCGTGTTGCGCAAGAACGAGTTCGAGAAAGTGCAGAAGACTTTGCACGACAAGCTGGGTCTGCGCCTCGATGCAGTTGACGCTACGGGTCGCTTTCTTGGAAAGCTTAAGGGCGTCAGTGATCCCGAGAAAAAACGAAAGATCATCGGCAACGAATTCATCAAGGTGTTTGAGCGGGAGGCGCGGCGCATTGAGAAAGAAGAAGGCAAGGTGAAGTGGCTGGTGCAAGGAACGCTTTATCCGGATGTGATCGAGTCGCGGTCGGTGCGGGGGCCGTCGCAGGTGATCAAGTCGCATCACAACGTGGGCGGGCTGCCGGAAAAAATGAAACTGAAACTGATCGAGCCGCTGAAAGATTTGTTCAAAGATGAAGTCCGCAAGATTGGCCGCGACCTGGGCATGCCGGAAGAGATTTTGCAGCGACAGCCTTTCCCCGGACCAGGGCTGGCGGTGCGCGTGCTGGGAGAAATCACGCCGGAGCGACTAGCGCTGTTGCGCGAGTGTGACGACATTGTGGTCGGCGAGATCAAGAATGCCGGCCTGTACACGAAAATCTGGCAGTCGTTTGCCGTGCTGCTGCCGGTGATGTCGGTAGGCGTGATGGGCGACATGCGGACTTACGCTTATACATGCGCAGTCCGGGCGGTGAGTTCTGAGGACGGCATGACTGCCGACTGGGTGGCGCTGCCTCACGAGGTGCTGAAAACAATTTCTTCACGGATTGTGAATGAAGTGAAGGGCGTGAACCGCGTAGTGTATGACATTACCTCCAAGCCTCCGGGGACGATCGAGTGGGAGTGAGGCAGTTGGCAGTTCTTGGTTCTGCGTTTTTCGTTTCTTTGATCCTCTCTCAGTTTCTCCTTTCACTTTGGGTTCGCTCTCCGTTGCTGACCGTCGGCTTCACCTTATGGAACGTCGCTAGGTGAGGTGTTTGGCGGTTTTTCAAAGGTCGGACGATGGACCTCAAATAAAACCCATGCTCTCCAGTTCTTTGCGGAGGGCCTGAGGCTCGGTGAAGAGGATCCCGTGCATGCCGAGGGCAGTGGCGGTTTCTACGTTCGGTCGCAGGTCGTCGATGTAGATGGTGTCGGCCGGGTCGATGGCGAAGGTTTGAAAGAAAAGCTCATAGAAACGGGGGTCGGGTTTCAGGAGACGGGCTTCGCCGGAGAGTAGGACTCCGCGAAACCACTTCAAAAAATCGAAGCGCTTAAGAGCTGTGGGGTAGGTTTCGGTGGACCAGTTGCTGAGCGCATAGAGAGGAACTCCGCGAGAATGCAATTCGGTGAGAATGTCGACTGTACCGTGGATCGGGCCTCCGAGCATTTCGTCGTAGCGATGCCTCCAGGCGTCGATCAACGGGGATTTGTCTGGATGAATCGACCTGAGCGCAGCGCAGGCTTCGGCTAGAGTTCGTCCGGCATCCTGCTGGGCGTTCCAGGAAGGAGTGCAAACGGTGGCCAGGAAGTGCTCCATCGCCTGGTCGTTTCCTTCGAAGAGCTTGCGATAGAGATACCGCGGGTTCCAGTCGATAAGCACACCACCGAGATCGAATACGGCTACCGAGCGATTCACCGTCATGCTTGTAATTCTATCGAATGAATGCTTTCAGGACTGGTCGCGGTGGACGGTGTCGACGGAGAAAGCGGGCAGGCAAACAGCGATGTACTCAGCGCCGCCTTCCAGGGGCGTGGAGTAGCGGATCCACTCGCCGGCGTGGGCGATTACGGCTTGTCCGGCGGCGACGTCGATGGAACCGTTTTCGTGTTCGACATGCACCGTCCCTTTGAGGACGATGGTGAACTCGTCGAAGGTGGGAGTCTGGCCGGGTTCGAGCCATCCGGCGGGGCTGCGCATGTGCGCTACGCTGGCAGATGAAGTCTTGGAGTTGACGCGGCCGATGTATTCGTCGATCAGCTTGGGTTTGTTGCCGGCGGATTGGATGCGCGTGGGTTGCGGGATTAGGGTGGGCATGAATTGGTCCTGAGTATTATTGGGTCTATTAGAGCATGATCGGTGGCCGGCGAGAACGCCTTGCTGCGCTCGGCGGGACAGCCGAGGCGGCTGTCCCGACATGAGCGTTAGCGAATCGAGAGTTTCCTGCCTTCACGGGCAGGGGTGAGGCGTGGGCGGAGTTGGCGGGATGCCGGGAATGTGAATGGTTGGAGTGCCGGGGGAATCGGCAGTGGCTGGTATGCCGGGGATATCTGTGCCGGGCGTGCCCGGGGTGTAGCAGGTGCCGGGGTCGGTGGGGAGCGGCGGAGGCTGCGGGCGCTGGGCGATCGGCTGCTCCGACACGGGGTGCTGCTCAGATTGGCGGACTGCGGCGGCGACCTGATCTTGGTCGAGAGTCAGTGCATGCTGCAACAGCATCTCGACGGGCGAGCCCACGTCGAGAAAGAAGTTGTGCGAGCCAAAGAGCAACACGATCGCGGCCACGCCGCCGATGGCTCCTCCGACTGTGGCGCCGATGACGGTGTCTTTAGCAGTGCTGCCGGGTGCGGTCACGCTCGACGACAGGCAGCCGGGCGGCGGGCCGCTGCAGCCCGACGGGAGACTGCTTGTGATCGTGTTGGGTTGCGAACTGGCAGCAAAGTGGCCGATCAGTGCACCGACACCCACCCCGCCTGCGGCTAGAGCGAATGCGCCGCCGGCGCGGCCGTTGCCTGGATCTTTCAGCGCATAGCCGTCAGGGCTCTCGAGCGTCATGGGACCGGGGATGGGAACGGTGTAGCCGTCGGGGAAGGTGACGGACATGGATTGCAATCGCAGCTCTCCGCGTCCGCCCTGGTGCTCAAGCTTGTCGATTTTTCCTTGCACGAATGTGCCGGGCGGGATGACGACTTCGTTGCTAGTGGTTACGGGAGAAACGATTTGAGCGTAGATATCATCTCCGCGATGGAGGTAGCGGGTTTGGATTGGCTGAGTCAGCACGAGAGCGATCCGGCTGCCGGCGGGAACAGTGACGCTGGTGGTCTCGGGCGTGGGTTGTGCATAAGAGGCTGCGGTCTGAGAATCGGGTTGCGAATTCGGAGGCGAAGGTGCTGGTGAATCCTGTCGAGCAGACGCTGGCACGGTTATGAAGAGAGTGGCTGCGAGCAGCGTGGCGATTATCGGAAGGTTTTCCTTGATTCTCGTTTTGGCCAGAGACGTTAAGGAATTAATGTGGATGAGAGGACGACGTTGGTGTGCAGCCATGGCGGTTCCTCCTGTTGAAGGTTAGAACCTTCCGTTCGTGTCGCGATTGGAGAGCCTTTGTTTACTCTCTTAGCGTAGTTACACCCGGGTACACCAGATTAGTTGCATAGAGATTGGTGAAGAATTGCAAAGGGTTTGTAAAGTTGGACGGGGGATGCGTTTGGGCGCTGGATTTGTGGCGCTGCAGGTAGAGCTTAACTCGACCGGGCCCCCCGGCTTCGCTCGGGGCAGGCTCGCAAGAGTGCCCGTCCCGACACGAGCATCGGTTACAATCCTCGGTTATGTTCTATCGCTCGGACAATCGTTCAGTCGATCAACTGCGGCCGGTTTCTATCGGTCCCGACTTTATTACTACGGCAGAGGGATCCGTGCTCATTGAAGTGGGGAATACGCGGGTGATTTGCACTGCCTCGATTGAAGAGACGGTGCCATCGTTTATGCGGAACTCGGGGAAGGGATGGATTTCGAGCGAGTACGCGATGATTCCGCGGGCTACCCTGACGCGGACGCCCCGGGAAGTGGCGAAGGGGCGGCCGAGCGGAAGGACGCATGAGATCCAGCGACTGATTGGGCGATCTTTACGGGCGGTCACAGATCTGGCGCGGCTGGGCGAGCGCACGGTCTGGATCGACTGCGATGTGATTCAGGCGGATGGCGGGACTCGGACCGCTTCGATTACTGGTGCGTTCGTTGCCTTAGGACTCGCGCTCGAGAAGTTGGTGGAGGCTGGGACTTTGACATCGGTTCCTTTGAGGGATTTTGTGGCGGCGGTTAGTGTGGGGATTGTGGATGGAGAGATCCTGCTTGATCTTTGCTATGAGGAAGACTCGAGGGCCGACGTGGACATGAATTTTGTGATGACTGCCGGGCACAAGATGGTGGAGGTGCAGGCTACGGCGGAGCGGCAGGCTTTTGATGAAATGCAGTTTGCCAAGATGCTTGCTTTTGCTCGGTCGGGCGTGCAGTCGCTGATTGCGAAGCAGCAAGCGATCTTGAGTGGATTGACTTTGCGGCAGTGAGAAGAGCGCGGGCGCGGCGCGGGGCTGGACCCTTCGACTTCGGTCAGGGCAAGCTCACGAGGCGGCCGTCCCTATATCGGCTCCTTCCAGCGTCTGTCGGGCTCCGGCTACTGTTTTTGCGTTGCTACCCATTCGTGGATTCTGATTGAGAGAACATCCAGCGGCAGGGCGCCGGCACCGAGGATCTCGTCGTGGAAACTGCTAAGGCTGAATTTGTCGCCTAATTGATCTTTGGCGTACTGCCGAAGCTTTAGGATCTCTAGTTGGCCGATCTTGTAGCCCAGCGCCTGGGCGGGCCAGGCCATGTAGCGGTCGGTTTCGCTCTGCACTTCGGCTTCGTCGATGGCAGAGTGGTCGTGGAAAAAATCTACCACCTGCTGGCGAGTCCAGTGTTTGTAGTGGAAGCCGGTGTCGACAACCAGGCGTATGGCGCGGAGCATGTCGTCCTGCAGGTGACCGTAGTAGCTGTAGGGATCCTGGAAAAGTCCCACTTCTTTGCCTAAACGCTCCGAGTAGAGAGCCCAGCCTTCAGTGTAGGCGGTGTAATACTCGTTCTGGCGGAAAGGTGGAAGCTGCGGCAGTTCCTGGGCGATGGCAATCTGCAGGTGGTGGCCGGGGATGCCTTCGTGGTAGGCGGTGGTTTCAAAGTCAAGCGTGGTGCCCTTCTCGAAGTTGCCGGTGTTGACCATAACGTGAGCGGGGCGCGAACCATCTTGAGCTCCGGGAACATAGTGTGTGGCAGCATCTTTCTCGCTGGATTCCCCGATGGACATAACTTCCACCTTTGCTTTGGGGAGTCGGCCGAACATGGCCGGCAGTTTCAGGTACATCTGGTCGATGTATTTCTGATAGAGGTCGAGAATTTCCTGGCGCGAATGCACGTGGACCTTGGGATTGGTTGGGAGAGAAGCGCTGAAACTCTTCAGGTCTTTGAAGCCGAGCTGATTGACGACTTGCAGCATGCGGGCTTCGATCTCTTTGACCTGAGCGAGTCCGGTCTGGTGAATTTCTTCGGGGGTGAGATTGGTGGTGGTGCTCTCTTTCACGCGGAAGGCGTAGCGCTCTGGGCCGTCGGGCAGCGCCCAAATGCCGGGTTCAGTGCGGCCTTTCGGGGCGTACTCTTCGCGGACGAAGGTGGTGAATTTCACGTAAGTGGGAAGCACGGATTCGCGGATCGAGGCCAGGCCTTGCTCGCGCAACCGCTTCTGGTCCGCGGCTGGGATGGAATCGGGAAATTTAGCGAAGGGTTGCGCGAAAGGCGAGGCATCGGGCGCTTTCGTGGCGATGCCATTGCACTGCTCAACGACTTTCTCGAGCAGGAGGCGCGGGGGCATCAGGCCCTCGGCCATACCTTTGCGCATCTGAATCACGGTCTCGTCGAAGGCGCGGGGAAACTGCCGCAGGCGCGAAATGTAGTCGTCGTAATCCTTAACATTCTCGAACGAGAGGATGGTGACCAGCTCTGGAAGTTCGATGGGGAGGCCGTCGACCTGCGATACCGGGATTTCCCAAGGCTTGAAACGGGCTCCGTCGATGGTCATGCGGAGGTCGCGGACCATCAGCGTTTTGTTCAAGGCTTCCTGCTCGGGGAAGCCGGTGGAGTCGATGGCTTCGAAGCGAGTGAGGTATTTCCTGCTCTGGTCGAGGTCGTCGTCGATGGCCTCCTGCGAGAAGTCGTCGAGTTTGTCGTTCCAGCGTTTGTCTCCGAGGATGGAAGCATAGATGGGGCTGGTGCGGAGGGTGTACTCCCAGCGTTCAGCGAGAAGATCTTTCAGGGCTTTTCTGCGGGACTCTAGATCAGATTGTGGCGGCGCCGCAAGGACGGTGGAGCATAACAAAGACACGAGCAGCGCTAACAGGACCAGGGATCGCATTCAGTGAGACTCCTTACATGTTGATTCCGGCAGAACTTGCGTTTTGATGAGTGCGCGGCGTTGCTGATTGTACACTGAACGCCTTTGTCAGCCGAGCTCAAGTCGATCGAGGCGGACGAGGGCGCCGATAAGCGTTTGATCCTATCCGTTGGACCGACGATAAGGGCGAAGGTTAGCTGGGATTTCCTGCGTGGGGAGAGATTGGTGCTTCGCTGTGCGCGGCCTTCTCGCTTCGTTTGGGGCACGCTCTCGAGGCGCCTGCCCCCACCTGGTCTCTGCTAATCTTATTTTCTTGCAGGAAGGCTGGCGCTCGACCTTGCGAAAACTCCTTATTCTCGTTGTTTTGATTCCACTGCTGGGCGGGCTCGGCTGGTGGTATCTCCGCGAGCAGGCGCTGCCGGACTACGGGCCTGCGTACCGCGAATATGCCTACATCACGAATGGAAAGAGCAATACCGTCAGCGTGATTGATTTGCGGACATTTGAGCCGGCGAAGACTATTGCGGTCGGCGTAGAGCCGACTGGAGTGGCGGCCAACAGCAAGAAAAATGAAGTCTATGTGGTGAATACGGGGTCGAACAACGTCAGCGTGATCGATGCCGAAAAGAACGCCGTGGTGGCTACGATCGGAGTCCATGGACGGCCGTACTTCATCGACGTTTCGGAAGATGGCAAGCGCGGTTATGTCGCAAATTCGGGGTCGGCTAATGTTTCGGTGATCGATCTCGATAAGAAGGCCGTGATGGGCAATGTGCGGGTCGGCGCTGCGCCGGGACTGGCGCGGGTTTCGCCGGACGGCGCGAGCGTAGTGGTTTCGAACCGCGGCGACAACACGGTCTCTGTGATTGATGCGAAGCTGTTGCGAGTGCGGGCGACTTTGCCCGTGTGCCAGCAGCCGGAGGACATCGCGATCCTGCCGGATTCGAGCAAAGCGTTTGTGGCGTGCTCGGGATCGTCGCAGGTGGCGTCCATTGCGTTGGCAAGGGGCGAAAAGAGCGGCGAGGGGACGAGCGACCGCGTGCTCGCACTGCTGGATGTGGGGCGGACGCCGGTGAACCTGGCATTGAAGCCGGATGGCGGTGAATTGATCGTGAGCGATTTCGATTCCGACAGCATTTCGATCATTGAGACGGGAACAAATGAGGTAGCGGGGAGCACGCTGATCGGGCAGCATCCCACGCACGCGGTGGTCACGCTGGACAATTCGCGGCTATATGCGAGCAACTTTGGCTCGGACAGTGTTGCGGTCTACGACATTGACCTGGGCCGGAGGATTGCGACCGTGGGAGTGGGCAGCCGTCCGGATGGCCTGGCACTGTCGCAGGACCAGAGGTACGTGCTGGTGCTGGACACCCAGGCCGGGGATGTAACGGTGATCCAGAAACGCGAGCCACGGAAGCTGGAGCCCACCGAGTATTCACTGTTGACCATGATTCCCGTGGGAGTGCAGCCGAACGGGATTGTGGTGAAGTCATTCATGAGGACCGGGCCTGGGAAGAAATAGGAGTTCCGACGCGGCGTCGCCCGGCCTAGAAAGACGTACCAAGCTACGCCTCTACGACGCTACTGTGTTGTTACCGGCCTGGCGCAGAATTTGTCTAAGGCCGCTCTTAGATCTGCGGCGATGGCCGGGGCTTCGCGGGATTCGATGTCGCGGCGGGGCATCATGTAGACGAGTTGGCCGTCGCGGAGAATGGCGATTGACGGGGACGATGGCGGCTGTCCGGTGAAATAACTGCGGGCGCGTTCAGTGGCCTGGGTGTCCTGCCCGGCAAATACGGTGTACGCCTTGTCGGGATGAGTGGCTTTCTCGAGAGCCATGCGGACGGCGGGACGCATGCGGCCGGCGGCGCATCCGCAAATGGAGTTGACCACCACCATGGTCGTACCGGGCTGTGCTTTCAGAGCTTGGTCGACGGCTTCGGGGGTGCGCAGTTCTTCGATGCCCAGGCGGGTTAGCTCTTCGCGCATGGGGATAACCATAATCTCCGGATACATTGGCGTGTACTCCTTGTCTTCTTGTATTGATTCTATCTTAAGCACAGAGATGACGAGAGCGGCTAACACGCAGTGGTGAAATGAGATTAGCAACGCTGCCTTGAAGAAAGCGCCTTACGAGGCAGGTGGTGGCGCCGGCGGGTAAGCGGTCCTTCGCTCCGCTCAGGATGACAGATCGGTCGAGAACAACTCAGAACATTTCGGGACATCGGGTGTTAAAGACAGAGACCGATGCAGATATTTCAGCTCGGAGTTGTGCACAGTGGTTCGGGCCGCGCGGGCGCACTAGTTTTTCGGAGCCCCCAGGTTTCTGCCGCTGATAGAATTTGGTTTTGCAAGGCTGCCGTTGTGAGCAACCCTTGTGCAAGTCCCGTCAACCAACGTAGACGGACTTACGTGGGTCGGAACGAGATTGAGCGTCGGTATTTAGCGATTGAAACCATGAGGAGGAACATCGTTGATGAATAGCAAGTCGCGTTTGGTTAGTTCACTTTTCCTGGCCGCTGCCCTGGCGTCTTCCGCGTTGGGCACGGCTTGCGCACACCACTATTACCGGGTCTATGACCCGTACTACAGCGACTATCATGTCTGGAACGATACCGAGGTCACCTATTACCATCAGTGGGCCCACGAAAACCACCGCGACGAGAATCGAGACTTTCGCAAGCTGCCCGCCGGCGAACAGAAGGAATACTGGACATGGCGGCACAGCCACGGCGACCATCACTAGATAAGGCGTTTAGATAGAGCCCGCAGATCAGCAGGAGTGTACTGGTGGGAGGCGGGAGCAGTGCGATTGCTGCGTTCTAGCTGGCGTTCGCGGACTCGTCGGCGATTCGAATCGAGAAGTTGACGGTGATTGTGGCTTTGGTCTCGACCGGCTGTCCGTTCTGGAGATAAGGTTTAAAGCGCCACTGGCGGACGGCCTGCTGTGCGGCGGCGGTCAGAATGGAGGGGCCGCTGAGCACGCGCAAATCTTCAATGTTGCCGTCGGTTCCGACGACCGCCTGCAAGACCACCGAGCCCTGCACCCGCATGTGCTGTCCCAGCAAAGGATAAGTGGCATCAACGGTTTGCCGTATTTCAGGGAAGCTACTGGTAGTGAGCCGCTCGTGCTGGGCTGCATTGGTGGTCAAACTCGCTGAAGTGACGGCGGAGACGCGGTTCGAATCGTTGAGGATCTCCACTTTCGCGGCGTTGCTGCCGGGATGAACGGTGCGGTGGTTGTCGCCAGCGATCACTTCGACATCGAGCGGAGGAAGCGCGGCGCGAGAGGTTGCGACCGCCGGTGAGTTTGACTGAGCGACGTCCTGGTGAGACGGCTCGATGACAGTCGTGGTGACAGTCTTCTTAGTAACTTGGTTCTTTGTAACCTCGTTCTTTACGGCTGCGGTATGTGCCACGGGCAGCTGGGCCGTTTTGGCTGGTGTAACCGAAACCACGTTCGGGATGACCTGCGAGTTCGCAGCGTCGGCGGATTCGATCGCATCGTCCGAGCCGAACCAGAAATCACGGTCCTTCACGATTACAAAGGCGAGGGCGATCAGCAGAAGAGCCAGGGCGATCTGGAGGCGGCGCGGTTGCTCGTCAGCGGGACCAGATTGAGTTCTGGTTAGCTCCGCGACTGAACTCTGCTGCAGTATTTGGTGTGTTCCCATTTAGCCTTGCCTTGCCCTGCGAAATAGCCCTTAATAAAGAGACCCAATCACCAGGCACCAGTATCCTGAGGCCGCGAGGTCATGGTGACAATGGCACGATCCGGGAATAAGGGGCCCGAGAGTGCCATACGGGTGGTTTCGGCCGGGGCGGGGTGGGTTTTGACTTCTTCAGCGCAGGAAGACGTGGGCCGCATCCTCTACACGTATGGTCGACTTTCGCCGGGTACCCTTCGCGAGGTTATAAGCGACTAGCAAATGTCCCTCGATGATGAGGATTTCCTTGTCGTTGATCCAGCCCACAAAGGTAGAACGGGGTAGAAATGCGAGACGGCGTGGCACATCTTCAGTGCTCTTCAGCTCGACTGCAGGCAGATCGAGCATGGCCTTGCGAATGCTCTGCGATTCCTCCGGGCTGGCCTGCCCTTGCTCGGAAATCTGAATCGGAGTGTTCGGCTCGGCAGTCGCGACGATGGTAAAGGCCACGGCGGCGAGGTCGGGCGACAGCTTGCCGTTCGCGGTGTAGAAACTGACGTCGTAATCTGGGTTTTTATACGTCCCTTGTTCGTCGAACAGGGTCAACGTCTTGCTGTGAAGATGCAGCAGCGTTTGGTCGTCGCTCTGATTCTGCCAGCCGCAACAGGCGGTGTCGGGAATCGCCTCGAGGATGGTGCTGGCATTGGCGGCGTCGAGAACGCGGCGAAGAGGCGGATCGATTGCCGTCTCGGCCCATTTGCCGGCGGTTTCCTCGTATAGAGAGGTTGCCTTGTAGAGAGGCTGCGTTTTGCCGGAGACGAACTGCGTGAGCAGAAAAAAATTGCCCACACCATTGTCGGAAACCCAGACTTCGCCATAAGGGCAGGTTTCTTCACAGCCTCCGGTCGGGCAGGGACAGTCGGGGAACGCGACTGAGGCCAAGTCCTGACGGGCGTTGCCGGTAAGATCCGTCTGCCAGGCGAGCCAGGTTGTTTTGGTCGAAAGATCTACTCCATCCCGCTGCAGGCGGCGCGCCTGGTTCGAAAACCAATCGAGATGGGTTCCATCGGCCGAGAGAAAAGGCACAGGGGCCGACTCAGTGATGGCCAGGTTTGAGCCCACTGCGGTCGTGGTGCGCGCGACTTCGCGTGCCAAAGTGGTTGCCGCGCGGCCGTCCCAGAACCAGACCTTCTGCTCGGTGGCGAGATCGCCTTCCACGAGTGGCAAAGACGCAGGTGCGGCGAAGAGCATCTGCCCGAGATGATTGACCGAGAAGCTCTGGGGCGAAGACGCTTCTGCCGGGACCTTCAGCGTTTGTTTGAGAGTAAACGTTGCGGGATCGTACTCCACCATCTCTCCGGGCGGACGCAGAACCCATAGGCGCTGGCTTTGCGCCGCCAGCGACGCAGCCAAGACTAGAACCACACACGATACCGGGATTAGTTTTCGCATGAATGCAGAATGCCACCGCGAGGATCGTAATGCAGGCATGATTGTAAACCGTGGACTCGCTGACGCGGCGGCCCTTGCGTACAATGGGGATTGAAATTATGAGCACACGCCCTGAGAAGACAATGACGATGACCTCAACTCCTCCCATTCATTCAGAAACGGGCTCCGCGCAGCTTCCTGAGGTGCCGTTGACTACCGAGGGCTACAGCGTACTGCATCAAATGATGCGCTTCCGCTGGACAGCCTGGCGAGCCCTGTCCGATGCCACGCGATCGGCAATCGTTCAGGAAGCGACTGCCGTGCTGGGGGAAATGGAAAGAAATTCCGGGGGGCAGTCCGCATTTTTTTCGTTGATCGGCCATAAAGGCGATCTGATGCTGGTGCACTTTCGCGACTCTTTTGCCGAGCTTAATCAGGCGGAACTTAAACTGGCGGGCTTGCGTCTGAGCGATTATCTGGAAGCTACATCTTCTTATCTTTCCATTATTGAGCTTGGGCTCTACGATTCCACGCTCAAAATTTACAAGGAGTTGGCCGATCAGGGCATCCAACCACACTCCGACCAGTGGAAGGCCGAGATCGAATGCAAGCTCGAGCGGCATCGGGAGGCGATGCGTCCGCGGCTATTTCCTGAAATCCCGCCGAACCGTTACGTCTGCTTTTATCCCATGAACCGGCTGCGGGGCGAAGAGAAGAACTGGTATACGCTTCCGATCGAAGAGCGCGCCCGCCAGATGAGTGAGCACGGCCTGGTGGGGCGGCGCTATGCTGGGGAAGTGAAGCAGATCATCACCGGCTCGATCGGCTTTGATGACTGGGAGTGGGGGGTTGATCTGTTTGCCGATGATCCGCTGGTGTTCAAGAAGTTGATCTACGAAATGCGCTTTGACCACGTCAGCGCTGTGTATGCGCTGTTCGGGCAGTTCTTTGTGGGCGTGCGCTGCCCGGCGGCGTCGTTGGAGAGATTGCTGGGCGGAGAACTGCCGCAGTAGGTGGGCGTAATACAAAACAATTCACCACAGAGGCACAGAGAAAACCTTTCTTGGGTTTGCTTTTCTCTGTGCCGGTGTGACCCTGTCGTGAATCGATTTTAGGAACTGGAGGGCTCATGGCGACGTTGGGACTCATTGAACACAAGGATGCCAGCCCGGAAGTGCGTGCCATTTATGACGACATCATGGCCACACGCAAGACTGAGTGGATCAACAATTTCTGGAAAGCGATCGCGCACGATCCCGTAACGCTGAAGCGCACTTGGGAGGACATTAAGCGGATTATGGCTCCCGGTGCGCTTGATCCACTGACCAAGGAGATGATTTACGTCGCAGTGAGCGTGACCAATCAGTGCAACTACTGCATCGCTTCACACACCGTCTCGGCTCAGAAAAAAGGGATGACCGACGCCATGTTCCAGGAATTAATGGCTGTGGTCGGCATGGCTAATGAAACCAACAAGATGGTTTCTGGATATCAGGTGGAGATTGACGAGCAGTTCAAGAAATAGCGGAGGGGAGATACCCGTCAGCGTTTCCTGGGCACGCGCACGAACTTATAATCGCACTGCTTCATGTCCACTCTTCGCCCGCGAAAGCGAACGCCTTCAGCTTCCAGTCGCAACCGTTGTTCTATCGCCGAGTCTCCGCGCAGCTTGATTTCTCCTCCTGCACCTAGGACACGCTGCCAGGGCAAGCCGAAGCTGCGATGCAGCACCTTGGCCACCTGCCTAGCCGCTCCCTGCAATCCTGCGGCCCGCGCGACCGCTCCGTAGGTGGACACCTTGCCTTTAGGAATGCGCCGGATCGCGGCCTCGATCTGCTGACGCATCTTTGACGACCGATCCGGCGATTGATTCGGCGAAGACTTTGCTTTGTGTTTTGGCCACTTGTTTCTTACCTGCTTCATAGCGCAACCCATCCCAGGCGAATCAGCCACAGTGATCCCAGCGAAACCAGCAACCATAATATGACGCCTTGCAACAACGGGCGATGTCCTACCTGCTTGATGGTTGCCACCGAGATGCCGCTGCCGATCAGAAACAATGTGGCGGTCAATCCGATCTTCGCCACCTTCACTGCGATGGCGTAGGCGTGCGCTCCGGCGGGGAGATACGTGTTGCATACGGCGGCTAGGCAGAACAAACCAATGAACCACGGCCACTGAATTTTTGCTTTGGCGCCGCGGACTACGGCTGTTGCTACCGAGAGAGGGACGATCCACAAGGCACGCGCCAGCTTCACCGTGGTCGCGACAGCGAGCGCCTCGGCGCCATACTTGGCGGCAGCGCCCACGACTGAACTGGTGTCATGAATGGCCAGGGCTGCCCACAGTCCGAACTGCGATTGCGTGAGTTTGAGCGCCGCACCGATTGAGGGAAAAATCAGCAGGGCTACGGAATTCAGGACGAAGACGGTTCCGAGCGATACGGCCATCTCTTCGTGGCTGGCTTCGGTGATGGGCCCGACGGCGGCAATGGCGCTGCCGCCGCAGATCGCCGTGCCCGTGGAAATGAGGAACGACGGAACTCGCTGCACGTGCAGCAACCTGCCGAGACCTGTGCCGACAAGCAGTGCGAAGCTGATGCCGAGGATGGTGTAGACGAAACCGCTGCTTCCCGCGCGGAGGACCTGGTGCAGGTTCATGCCAAAACCCAGTCCTACGACGGAGGCCTGCAGAAGGAATTTGGAGAATTTTTTTGCTTCGTCGTCGTAGGGATGGGGCAATGTGAGCCCAAACACCAGGCCCATGGCGAGCGCCACCGGCGGAGACACGAGGCCGCTGGCGCTCACGAGGAAGCACAGAAGAAAGACGATGCGAGGCAGCGTTCGAGGAGAACCCGGCGTGGCCGCGACGGTGGCGTCGTCGATCATGCGGTGTGGATCATACTACGGCGACCATGTCAACTGACTGCGGCCGGGTTAAGCCGCTTTGCGGAAGGATTCGATGGCTTCGGCTTCAGAGTTGTAGACGTCGAAAACCGTGAGCAGCTTGGTGACCTGCAGCACGTCTCCCACGCGCTTCGTCAAGTTCGTTAATTTGATCGTTCCGCCCGCATTTTGCGCAGTGATGCGGAGGGCGACCAGGGTACCCAGACCGCCAGAATCGATGTAGGTCACTTCGCCCAGATTGAGTATGATGCGATTGTTTTCCGTCACCGCTTGCTTGACGGTTTCCCGAAGCAGCGAAGACTCCTCGCCGAACACAATCCGGCCGATGCAATCGATCACGAGAATTCCATCTTTGGTTCGCGTTGTTATCTTGAGCTGCATAAGAACTCCTTTGCCATGCCCGCGACGACTTCGGCTAGAAGCGGACCGTTCCTGGATTCCGGGTTACCGGACCCAGTCGAAAGACAAGCGTAGCGCTTGCGTGGCATTTTTGGCAAGCCTGCGCCGAGCGATGCCGGGGTGGCGAGCTCATCCTTCTCTGATCACGTATAATCGTGTCTTCCGGCTCATGAGCTATACCGTCCTGGCGCGCAAATACCGGCCGCAGAAATTCTCCGAGGTTATCGGACAAGATCACGTCACCCGTACCCTGCAGAACGCCCTCGAACAGGGACGCACTGCCCACGGGTACATCTTCAGCGGGCATCGCGGCATTGGGAAGACAACCGTGGCGCGGATTCTGGCTGCGGCGTTGAACTGCCGCTCCTCTGACAGGCCGGTCGCGGAACCCTGCGGCGTATGTGAATCCTGCACCGAGATTCGCGCTGGGAACGCGGTTGACGTGATCGAGATCGATGCCGCCACCAATCGCGGGATCGACGAGATTCGGGAACTGCGGGAGGCGGCGCGCTACAAGCCGGCCCGCGACCGCTTCAAGATTTACATTCTCGACGAGGCGCATCAGATTACCGACGCCGCCTTCAATGCCCTGCTCAAGACGCTGGAGGAGCCTCCGGATCACATTGTTTTCATGCTGGCGACCACGCAGCCTGAAGATATTCCGCAGACGATCCGGTCGCGCTGCCAGCACTTCAGTTTCCGCGCAGTGAAGTTCGACGACATTGTGGGCCAGCTGCGCGATCTGGTGGGCCGCGAAAAGATTGAAGCCGATGACGACGCTCTTGCCTTACTAGCCGAGGCCGGCGACGGCTCTATGCGCGATGCGCTGTCGATTCTTGATCAGGCGATTGCGTCCTCCAGCGGAAAGCTGACTGCTGACTCCGTGCGCAACCTGGTTGGCGCGGCACCGGCGCACATTCTCGAGCAGGTGATGCAGGCGGTCGCTCGTGGGGCAAGCGACGAAGTGCTGCGTCAGGTCGACCATCTTATCGGCGAAGGCCATAGCCCCACGCACTTCGCGCGGCAGATGGTGCGCTTCCTGCGCAATGCCACCGTCGCCAAGATTGCGGGGAAGGATTCTTCCCTGCTACAGATATCGAGTGAAGAACGCGAGCGCGTTGCCCGGGTCGCGGAACTGTTTGGCGAAGAAGATCTGACGCGCCATCTCCAGATCATGCTAAGGACCCACGGAGAGCTGGGATACAAGCAGGAGCAGCGTTTTCACCTTGAACTCGGACTGCTTAAGATGGCTCATGCGCAACGCATTCTGCCGATCGAGCAATTACTCAGCGACGTGGCCGCTTCGTCGGCCGGCGGATCTGGAGTTGCGGCCTCGGCGCGACCGATCGCCGTTGCGCCAGGCAGTGCTGCGCCGCAGAAGAGTCGGTTCGGGCAGGAACGCGAGGAGGCATCGCCCGCTGTCGGATCTAGGCATGTTTCCCCGTTCGACGCCGATTCCGCGCGCAAAGGTGGTCCGCGGCAGGATCTTGCTTCCAATCCTGCTTCGGGCAACGGGCCCCGCGTGGTCCCCGGTGGAAACCCACCTGCGCGTGTCGTTATGGGTGCGGCCGCGCCGGCAAATCTCCGCGAGGAGACCGAGACCGACCTCGAGCCGAGTTCGCAAGGTGAACCGAAATTGCAGGTTGCGCCGTCACTCTCGCAAGCGACGGCAGCAGTACCGGTCCCGGCGATCGAGAGATTGCGGGGCGCCGTGCTGCAAGCGCTGGGAGATGGAAATCAGCGCATCCTGGTCTCGATGCTCGAAGCTGGCGAATGGACGGTCGAAGGCAACGAAGTGGTCATCAAAGTATCGGAGTCGCAGACCGTGGTCGACATGTCGCTCGGTGCGGATGCCAGGCGCGTGGCTAGCGCTTCCGCCAGCGGTATTTTGGGGCGGCCCGTCAAGTTGAGAGTCGTCGCGGGCGCGACTGTGGCGACCGCAGAAGGAAAAAGTAACGGCAACGCTGGCAAGCCCAGCGGGACCAGCTCGCTGGTTAGCGGCCGGAGCCGGGCTGAGCAGGACGCGGTCGTCCGCCGCCTGCAAGAGAAGTTCGGGGCCGAGATTCGTACCGTGATCGATTACAAGGAGAAGCGGTAAAACCATCATGGGTGGATTTAATCTGCAAGAACTGATGTCGAAGGCTAAGTCGCAGTATGACTCGCTGCAGAAGAAGATGCAGGAGACGGTGGTTGAGGCCTCGTCCGGCGGGGGCACGGTCACGGCGAAAATGGATGGCCGCAAGCAACTGCTCAGCCTGCGTATTGATCCGGAAGCGGTGAAATCGGGCGACGTGGAGATGCTGCAGGATTTGATCTTAGCTGCGGTTAATGAGGCCGCGCGCAAAGTGGATGGAGCGATGCAGTCTACCGTGGGCGGAATGCTGGGCGGGTTGAGCTTGGGCGGACCGTGACGACAATGAGCGACGGTGCAATCGGGTGATTGTCCAATCCTCCCGCTACCTCGTGTGTTTCGTTTGGTTTTCAAATTCCTCAATCACCAAATTGCATAATTACTCAATTCTTTATGTCGAAATTTGCTGAGCCGATGTCGCGGCTGATTGACGAACTTAAGAAGCTGCCGGGGGTGGGCTCGAAGAGCGCACAGCGGCTGGCTTTCTACATTCTGCGGGCGAGCGACGAGGATGCCGAGGCGCTGGCTGCGGCGGTGCGCGACGTGAAAGCCAGCCTGCGGCTGTGTTCGGTGTGTAATAACATCACTGACGTCGATCCCTGTGTTTATTGCACGAGCGCTACGCGCAACCAGCGACTGGTGTGCGTGGTCGAGGAGCCGACGAATATTGCCGCGATCGAGAAGACCAAGCACTTCAACGGCGTTTACCACGTGTTGCACGGATCGCTTTCGCCGCTGCACGGTGTGGGGCCGGACCAGTTGCGCATCGCGAATCTCACCGCACGGGTCAGCGCGGGGAACGTCGACGAGGTGATCATCGCTACTAATCCGACGGTTGAAGGCGAGGCTACGGCCACTTATCTTTCGCAGCAACTGAAGCGCGCGGGTGTGAAGGTGACGCGCATCGCGATGGGCATCCCGGTTGGCAGCGACATCGAATATACGGATGAGATCACGATGCTTAAGGCTATGGAAGGGCGGCGGGAGTTGTGAGGAGGTCCTGGGGTTTAGGTCGCGTGTCAGATCTGTTCAAGGAACACGTTGAGTTCTTCTTCGGCGGACTGTAGGCCTTCGGGCAGGGTGCCGCGGTTGTATTCTGCCATGCGGTTCTTCCACTTCAGGAAGTCGGTGATGCTTTGGGGTTCGACGCGAACCTCGACCCGGCGCAGGCTGGCGAGCAACAGATTCATTTCGTAGCGGAAGCCAGTGGCGCTGCGCAGGTTTTTGTCGGAGGCTTGTACGGTTTCGATTTTGCCGCGACTGTGTTCGAGCAATCCCCAGCCTTGGGGCAGTTCTTCAGGGCTCACTAGTCCGCCGGGGACCAGATAGAAGCGCTCGCAGCCGACTCCCTGCTCTGGGTTGAGGCGGAAGGGCTTGGCGCGGTCGGCGAGGAAATCGGAGCGCGTGACCTTGCACTCGACCAGCACGGAATGGCAGGCGCGCTTCCAGCCAATGGCGTCGGGCATCTCGCCGCTCACGCAGGCTTGCTCGGAGAGCACTACTCCACAGCGATAGTTGCGCAGCCAGCGCACGGCTTTTTCGACTAGTTGGGCGTGAGTCATGAGTTTGGTTGGTGGTCGTCCACAAAAACAAGAACATTTGTATCTGGAGAAGCGGACGCGTGGAAGTGACTGGAAAGCTACTGGCGATCGCGGGGCGCCGTAATATGATTGCGGATAATGCCGAGCCCCGATTACTCTGCGATGCTGGCGGTGGCGATCGCGGAAGCTCGAAAAGGCCTGGCTGAAGGCGGCATTCCGATAGGCGCTGCAGTCTTTGACGAGAACGGCAAGCTCATCGGCGCTGGCCATAACCGCCGCGTGCAAAACGGCGATCCTTCGCTGCACGGCGAGACCGATGCTTTCCGCAATGCGGGGCGCCAGCGCAGCTATCGCAAGCTCATCATGGTGACGACTCTCGCGCCCTGTTGGTACTGCAGCGGGTTGGTGCGCCAATTTGGCTTCCGCACGCTTATCGTCGGGGAGAGCCGCAACTTTCAGGGCGGCATGGAGTGGCTGCGCTCGCTCGGGTTAAAGGTGATCGACCTCGATTCGGAGGAATGCGTCTCTTTATTGAGCGCCTACATTCGCACAAATCCTGAGATCTGGAATGAAGACATCGGTGAGGAGTGATTCGCCTCCGCTCGCCGATTCAACCCAACCGCGACTAGAAGATTAATCCCAACGACATCTGAATCTGCCGCGGGCTGCCGATGGTTTTGTTGACGGCACCCAGGGAACTGGGGCAGTTGTAAAACCCCGCATTATTCGAGCCACAACTTGTGGGTAGTGCGGTCGTCCCCACTACTGGGAACTGGTTGTAGTACTGGTTCTGCGAGACGTCGTCGATAGGGACGTCAAAGCTGGCCGTATTGGTGACGTTGAAGACGTCAAAGCTGTACTTCAATGAGAGGCGCTCCGTCAGAGCGGTCATTTTCGCCAACGAAACGTTGACGACCTTCTGCCAGGATTGGCGGAAGATGTTGCGCTGGCCGTTGGTGAAATTGGTCTCGAAAGTATCGTTGGCGGGAATCGCGCCTCCGAGAGCACCGGCCTGAAGCAAAGGCAGAGTGAAGCAAGCGGCATTGAGCGCAGTCTGGTTGGGATTGAAATAGGCGTTTGCGCCGGAGTATCCGGTGACGGCTTTGCAGCCGGGAATTTCAGGGACGATGGGATTGGTGATGCCATCGTAGACGCTATAGAAGATACTGCCGACGGCGCCGGTGTAGTCGATGACGCTGTAGGGCTGTCCGCTCTGGAGAACGCCGCTCCCGTGAATCGCCCATCCATCCGCCAATTTGCCTTTCAGCGTGGAGGCCGCAAAGAACTTGGGCAGCTCATAGTTGTAGCTGAAGTTGAAAACGTGGGTGCGGTCGAAATCCGACGACCCGTAAGCTGAACGCAGGTTGAGCGGATTGTTGCCGTTGAAGAACAGGCCCAGACCGCTTTGCTCATCCAGCGCGTGGGAATAGGTATAGGAGAAGCCCAGTTGGAGCCCGTGGCTCATGCGTTTCTCGATGTGCGTTTGCAAGGCATTGTAAGCCGAGACCCCAGCAGCCGTGTAGCTCTCAGTTTCTGCCGAATAGCCCAGGTAGGGAACGCGCAGGTCGACGTTGCCTCCTTCGTAGTTGGCAACCATTGGCCCTTGGTTGTTTGGCAAATTAATTGGACAAAACGGAGAGCAACTCGCTGATTGCTGCACAGTATAGCCGTAGGTATATTCCTGCGGGTTCTCCGAATTAGGATGGATGATGTTGCTTGGCGACGCGATTTCGGGCTGGTTGAATGGAATAGGAATGACTCCGTGCCGACCAAAGTTGCCAACATAACCGACCTCGATAGCCAGATCGTTCCGCGGCTGCCATTGAAAGTCGAGCGTGTCGTTGATCGTGTAGGGTAGCTTGTTGGCACGGTTGTATGTGGCAAAGGAAAATAACTGCTGCCCTTGCAGGATGCCTGCTTGTATTCCGACTCCGGGAACCCCGGTATTCGGAATGTAATTGTCGATGTCTACGGGGTTCCCGGTCGGAGCCGGCCCAAGCGCAGGACCCCAAGGGCTGGAAAGATTGTAGTTAGGAACTCCGCCAACACCAGAGGGGCAAGTGGGAACATACCCGAGGTAGTAGGAAATGGAACCGCTGGCGAGAGGATCCGTGCCGCAGGACTGCGCGTTCACATAGGGCGGAGTCTGGTTTACACCGAACGGTCCACCGTTGATCACCCCCTCGGCAAAGCCTGGGGAGAGATAGGAGAATAGTTCGCCGCGGTCGTAATAGATTCCGGTCCCTGCACGGACGACCAACTTGTCGTTGAACTTCTTCGGACTCCAGGCAACTCCCAGACGCGGGGCAAATCCCCATTGCCTTCCGGTGAGCGTGGTATTGCTTACGCCATGGGTTGGGAACAGCTTATTGTTGCCCGCGATGATTATGCCGTTGGAGGTGAGCGTATCGGTCGCGTCGTCATAGGAATAGAGCGAAGGATCGAAATTGTAGATGCGGCCGTATTTTTCGGTGAAGCCGCCGTCCCAGTCCCAACGCAGGCCGGCGGTCAGGCTGAGATTGGAGCGGAACTGAAACTTGTCCTGGATGTAAGCGCCTGATTGCCCGGCGCGCATGTAACGGTTGGCGTTGCCCTGAAGGAATTTGGTCGTCGTGAAATCGTCGTTCGTTGTGACGAGGCCTTGCAAGAACTGACCGAAGTCGGCGGAAGAAATGATGCCCTGGTTGGTTCTCTCATCACGGGTATTGAGTTGGCTGTAGGCGTAACTGCCGCCGAAGGTGAAGGTGTGCTTGCCCCGCGTCCAGATGGCGTTGGCGGACGGCATAATTCGATTCTGAAATACCCCGGTGAATGCCCCTTGGGAAGCCGCCCCCTGGCCAATCTGCAGGAAGTCGTTGGGTACGGGGGAAAATCCAGTAAGAATATTCACGATGCTGATTCCGGGAAAATAACTCGAACCAAAGGTGTTTATGTTTAACTGCTGCGGCGTGAACGGTTGGTCGATCGTGCTATAGACCTTCTCGCGAAGAATGCCGAGAACTTCGACGACACTCAAATTGGGCCTCAGGCTTTGCGTATTACTGAGAGAAGCGACCTGGCTGCCGGCGTCTAGATGCTGAGTGAAGCCGGCGACGTTGGAGTAGGCGTAAGGAGCGGCAGTTGGGTCATGCTGATAATAGTACTTAGCTGAGAGTGTATCTCTGCTGCTCTTGTTCCAGTCGAGATTCGCCACTGCTTGGTCGGCAGTGAAGATGGCGGTTCCGGGAATGGTAGCGTTTTCAGGAAAGTCCGGCGTAGGGTTGACGCCAAAGTTGGACCACGGGATGAGGTACTGGCCGTTTGGTAGCTGGTAGGAGAACAGAGTAAGAGCGGCCGGATTGATCTGCGTGGTCGTCATATCGGGGTATCCGTTGGGCTCGAGGAAAGCGAGGTTAGCGATATTGACCAAGCAGTTAGAAAACGCGGCGCCTTGGCGGCTGGACGTCCCACAATAAGTCGGGTTGAAATCGATGGGCACCATGAGCCGCGAGAGGCCGATTTCCTGATCGGTAT
>Ga0308309_10000345_pt1 | contig 31341 bp, 29 predicted proteins | sample HubBroMetageWFT5_FD_192491 | JGI IMG/M metagenome (GOLD analysis project Ga0308309, IMG submission 192491) | Warmed and freeze-thawed soil microbial communities from the Hubbard Brook experimental Forest, New Hampshire - Hubbard Brook CCASE Soil... | ecosystem: Environmental > Terrestrial >...
ATTCAGCACGGCGACACTGCGGCCTACGTTGCAGCGACCGGGCTGCACGAAGGCGGCTGGCGTGATCTCCAATCCTCCAATATCCGCAATTTCTATGGCGACCTCGGGTGGCGCGGCAACCGCGGCGAGGCTCATGTCAATGTGACCGCAGCGGACAACACGCTGAACGGCCCGGGAACCTCGCCCATTGAGTTATTGGCGGTCAATCCCAGCGCGCAATTCACCGCGCCCAATCTGATCAAGAACAAATATGCACTGGTGACCGCATCCGGCTCCTACGACGTCACGGATACCACCTCATTGCAGGGCGCCGCCTATTACGAGTATTTTCTTCAAAAGGTCGTCAACGGTAACGTTCCGGTGGCCTCACCTTGCACCAATGACGATCAGGCCGGCTTTCTTTGCGTCGCTCCCGGCACGTTCGCAACCAACCGCGCCGGCAACCCGATCCCGGATTTTCTGAATGGCGGCCCGTATTCCGACCTCGACCAGCAGTCGACGAACACCAACGGCTATGGTGCCTCGCTTCAGCTCACCAATCGCGACGAGCTGTTCGGGCATCCCAACCAGCTCGTCGCCGGCTTCAGCTTTGACGGCGCTCAAGTTCTTTTCAGCGGCAGCACCCAAATCGGCGGGTTGTCTCTGTCCGACCGCGTGTTCGCCGGCCCCGGCATCACGATCGATCAGGCCGACGGATCGATCGTGCCGGTGCGGGTCGGCATCTCCGACGCCTATTATGGCCTCTTCTTCACCGACACATTCGACGTCACACCGCAACTTTCAGCCAACTTGGCAGGCCGCTACAACCTCGCGCAACTCGATCTGAACGACAAGCTGGGCAGCGCTCTCAGCGGCAATCATACCTTCAACCGGTTCAATCCGGCCGGCGGATTGACCTACAAGATCTTTCCCGGCCTGACGGCCTATGCCAGCTACGCCGACGCCAACCGCGCACCGACCCCGGCGGAGCTCACTTGCGCCAACCCGGCCAGCCCCTGCAGCCTGGCGCAATTCTTCGCCGGCGATCCGAACCTGCAGCAGGTCGTATCGCACACGATCGAGACAGGTCTACGCAGCCAGATCCGGCCTTCCGACGGCACGGCCCTGTCCGCCGATATCGCCTTCTTCCGCAGCACGCTCGACAACGATATCGCATTTGTGAATAGCCCGATCCAGGGTCGTGGCTTCTTCGAGAATGTCGGCACGACGCTTCGCCAAGGCGTCGACATCAATCTGCGGCTCAAGACCGACCGGCTGCTCGCCTGGCTCGGCTATTCCTATATCGACGCCACCTTCCAGAGCGGGTTTACGGTGTCGAGCCCGAACAATCCCGCAGCCGACGCCAACGGCAATATCCAGGTTCACCCGGGCAACCACTTGCCCGGCATCCCGACCAACCTGATCAAGCTCGGCGTCGATTACCAGCTGACCGACGCCTGGACGATCGGCGGAACCGGGATTGCGGCGAGCGGGCGGCGCTTGTTCGGCGACGAAGCCAATCTGACCGCGAAGACGCCGGCCTATTTCGTGTTGAACTTGCACACGAGCTATCAGCTTACGCGCAACCTGCAGCTCTTCGGGCTGCTGCAGAACGCGTTCAACACGACCTTTTACACGTTCGGCACCTTCTCGCCGACTTCCTCGGTGTTCATCGCGCAGGCCCCCGGCGCCGCCAACCCGCGCAGCTACAGCCCTGGCGCTCCGATTGCCGGCACCGTCGGGATCCGCCTTACCTTTTGAGATGCGGCACGTGCCAACTCCAGTCGTCATTGCGAGTGGAGCGAAGGCAATCTGGCGCCGCCAGAGGCTCGTCGGATTGGGATCGCTTCGCCGCGCAAGGGCGCCCCTCGCAATGGCGCCGCGCGCATGGGAGAGCCATTCACGCTCACAACGCTTCCGCGTGGTGAGAAGCGAAGCCCAACATGGTGACCTAGCTCCTTTGCTGGAGCCTTAGACGAGCGATTTTGCTGCAGATTTGCTGCAGATGCAGCAAATCGAAATATTCGATGCCCGTTTTGCTTGTCGATTCGGAAAGGCTGTCGAACCGCCGCTCCGGCAGGTAAGGTCAGCAAGCCCGCCGGGCGAGGTTACGCTAAGGGGACGATCATGTTTGGGGTGACGCGGTGAGCGAAACCAAGCCGGGGCCGCTTGCCGGCATCAAGATCCTCGATCTGACGACCGTCGTATTGGGGCCGCTGGCGACGCAAATCCTCGGCGATCTCGGCGCCGAGGTGATCAAGATCGAGGCGCCCGCCGGCGACATCATGCGGTATGCCGAGCCGGCCCGGCATCGCGAGATGGGCCACGTCTTCCTCAACCTCAATCGCAACAAGCGCTCGCTCGTGCTCGACCTGAAGCAGGCGGATGCGGCGCCGGTGCTGTTGGCCTTGGTCCGGCAGAGCGATGTTCTGATGCACAATATGCGGCCGCAGGCGATGGCGCGGCTCGGCTTCGCCTGGGAGCGGTTGCGCGAGGTCAACCCGCGGCTGGTCTACTGCTCGGCGCATGGTTACGGGCAGGATGGCCCGTTCGCCGACCGGCCGGCCTTTGACGACATCATTCAGGGCGGCTGCGGACTGGTCGCGCTCGAAGCGGCCACAGGCGGCGAGGCGCGCTTCGTGCCGACCCTGATCGGCGACAAGACCGTTGGGCTGACGATGGTCTATGCGGTCATGGCCGCGCTTTTGCAGCGCGAGCGCACCGGAGAGGGCCAGGCGGTCGAAGTGCCTATGCTCGAAACGATGACGGCGTTCGTCATGGCCGAGCACATGGGCGGGCTGACCTTCGATCCGCCGAACGGGGAGCCCGGCTATTCTCGGATGCTCGCGCCAGACCGCCGGCCACACCGGACGGCGGACGGGCATATCTGCATTCTGCCCTATACCGATCGCCACTGGAGGGATTTCTTCGGTATTGCCGGGCGCCCGGAATTTGCCGACGACCCGCGGCTTGCCGACGTGCAAACCAGGAGCCGTCACGTCGCCGAGCTTTATGCGTTGATCGCCGAATGCGTGCGCGACGGGACGACCGCGTTCTGGCTCGAAAAGCTCAAATCGGCCGACATCCCCTCCGGACCGGTCAATCCGCTCGGCGGATTGCCGGCCGACGAGCACCTCGCCGCCGTCGAGATGTTCCCGCGGACCGACCATCCTACCGAAGGCAGCATTCGGATCGTCCGGCCGCCGGTGCGGTTCGGCGAGGCGGACTGCGCGCTGCGCCGTCCGGCGCCGCAATTGGGCGAGCATTCGCGCGAGATCCTGCGCGAAGCCGGGTTCGCCGATGACAAAATAGCGGATCTGCTCGCCCGCAAGGTCGCGGTCGAAGCGGTCGAACTGTGATAGAATATCAACCAACCGCAATCCGAGGAGAGCGCGATGGACCCCGTTCGTTCCAACAACGGCCCCCGTTACAAGCATCTCGCCGATGAGCCGGCGCCCTACGACACGATCTCGGTCGACAAGCTGACGCCGATCATCGGCGGTGAGATCGGCGGGGTCGATTTGTCGAGGCCGCTCGGCAACCGCACGCTCGACGAGATCCATCGCGCGCTGGCCGAGAACCTCGTGATCTTCTTCCGCGACCAGCATTTGACCCAGGACCAGCATCTCGCCTTTGGTCGGCTGTTCGGCGACCTCCACCTCCATCCGGCGGCGCCGCACGAGCCGGGCAAGCCCGAACTGATGATCATCCACGCCGACAAGGATTCGCCGCGCGCCAATGGCGAGGGCTGGCACAGCGACGTCTCCTGCGATCCCGAGCCGCCGATGGGCAGCATCCTTTACATCAAGAAATGCCCGCCGCGCGGCGGCGACACCTTGTTCGCCAGCATGTACGCCGCCTATGAGGCGCTGTCGGACCGCATGAAGACCTATCTCGACGGGCTGACCGCGATCCACGATGGCGAGCACTATCGCGGCCAATACGCGAATTACGGGATCGCCGACAAGCCGAGCTATCCGCGCGCCGAGCACCCGGTCGTGCGGACGCACCCGGTAACCGGCAGGAAAGCGCTCTACGTGAACAAGGGGTTTACGCGGCGTATTCTAGGAATTCCGCGTGACGAGAGCGACGGCATGCTGCGTTATCTCTACGAGCACATGGCCAATCCGCTGTTCCAGTGCCGCTTCCGCTGGAGCGAGAACTCGATCGCCTTCTGGGACAATCGCTGCGTCCAGCACCACGCGATGTGGGACTATTGGCCCCACACGCGCTCGGGAAACCGGGTAACCGTCGCAGGCGACCGGCCGTTCTAGTACGATTTCCCCTCCCCAGCTCGCGCAGGCCTGCCCCGGGAAAACTCGGAGGGCAGTTCGCGCGAGCGTTTAGCCCGCGATTTGGCCGGCGTTCGGACGAGGGGGAAGGTACATATACGGAAGATGCGGGTGCCGATCAGACAGCTGCTGATCGTGGCGGCGATCCTGTCGATCCACGGACAAACGGCAAAGGCCTTACTGCTTTGGAACTGGAGCTATAATGGCACCGGAGTTTCCGCTTCCGGCACCTTCACGACGAACGATGCTCCGGACTCGGCCGGCTTCTATCAAATCGTCGGGATCACCGGTACCGACAACGGGGTGGCGATCACCGGCCTCCAGCCGACGGGCACGCCGATCCCGGGGAATGAGCCGTATGCAGTCGATAACCTCGTGAGCGCCGTCGAACCGCGGTTGACCGTGCACGGGTTTGGCTTCTCGCTGGCAAACGGCGACTATGCCAATCCGTTCTACAACGGCTGGAACTACTTCGAGTATTTATCCGTGCCGCCTCACAAAAACGGTGCAGGACCGGAGAGGCCGGTGTCGTTCTCGGCCACAATTGTCCCGGAGCCGAGCGCAGCATCACTCATGCTTGCGGGTCTCGTCGGCCTCATCGGCTTCGGCCGAATCCTTAATCGCCACCCGATTGTGAGCGCAATATAGAGATGACACGCCTCTACCAGTTAGAGATGACACTCTCCGCGGGCAATTCGGGGTTGTTTGGGCTGATGCGGCGGCGACTGCGCGGAGGGCAACGGCACAGTCGCGACCGTTTGGGTCGGGAGAGCTTTTCTGAAGGTGCTCGCCAGCTCGCATATCTCTCGCGCTTCGACCAGTATCGGATGGTCGAAGATTTGCTCCGCCGGTCCGTTTACACCGTCGTCTGCCAGGCCCCGTCGACGAAAAAGGCTTCGTTTTCTCCGGGCCACGGCGGCATCGTGGCGCCGATCACGTTGAGGGGCTCATGCCCATCGCAGCGGAATTGAAAATGCGTGCCGGTCGGTATCGTCAGCGACACGCCGGGGCCGAGCTCGGCGATTTCTTCCTGATCGCCCAGCTTGCGCCACATGCGCCCATTTCCCGAAATGATGTACCAGACTTCCTCGACCGTGTGATGGGCGACGGCTTTCGACACGGCGTTCGGCGGCAGCGAAAAGAGCGCGAGGCCCCCGCGCGATAATTGGCACAGCACGCGAACTTCGGAGCCGTCGGGTGCGATCGCATCGGGCGCGCTCGCGATGCGTTTGGTCTCGAAGCCCATCGGCTCTCCGGTCGCAATCCCTTACCGCATCCTGAGAAGCTGCGAAGAGTGGCCTGCACTGCTGCCTTGCGTGCTTCGAGACGCGCCCTTCGAGCGCTCCTCAGCATGAGGTAAGCCTATGATCGCAATCGAAAATACCCTCATCCTGAGGAGCCGCCGTTAGGCGGCGTCTCGAAGGACGCACCGACGCTGATCCCATGCTCAGAGCCTATGCGAGCCCGTACAGCTTTGCCGCATTGTCCCGCGTGAGCTTCTGCCGCATTTCCGGCGACAGATGCTTCATCTGACGCTCGATTGCGGCGCGCGAATTGGGCCACACGCTGTCGGGGTGCGGGTAGTCGGAGGCCCACAGCAGGTGGCCTTCGCCGAAGAACGGGATCAGCGACATCGCCGCCTCGTCCTCCTGGAACGTCGCGTAGATCTGCCGTTTGAACAATTCGCTCGGTCTCGTTTCGAGAGCGATGCCGCCCTTGTCGGCCCAGAACTCCTTTGCCTCCCACAGCCGCCAATGGCGGTAGTCGAGCTCCTGGACGAGCCAGGGCAGCCAGCCGGTGCCGGCCTCGGCCATGACCATGCGCAATTTCGGGTGGCGTTCGAGGATGCCCCAGGCGAACAGGTCGACGAACGGTTCGAGGAAATTCGCCATAAAGAATTTGGTGTTCTCGAAGACGCTGGCGGGCTTGCCCGCCACGCGGTCGCCTGGCTTCCCGACAAATACCGTGATGTGCCACGAAAGAATGATGCCGGTTTCTTCAAGCAGCGACCAGAGCGGCTCCCAGGCCGGATCATCGAGCTTTGGGTTGATGTTGGCGATCATCAGATTGACTTGGCGCACGCCGCCCTTGGCAGCGAGCTGGCGCAGTTCTGCCACCGCCCTATCCGGGGTTTCCGGCAGCATCGGAACGCCGATCAGCCGGTTCGGCGCCGCCGCGCAGAATTCCAAAAGCCAGTCATTGTAGACGCGGTAGCACGCCTCGCGCAGCACCGGATCCTCGGTCGAGATCTGAAAGATCGGCCCGAAAATGACCTGCGTCTCGACCCCGTCACGGTCCATGTCGGCGAGCCGCAATTCGGCGACCGCCGGGCGCCGCGCACTCTGATCGTAGATCTGGGCGCGGTCGAAGGCGTTGTAGAGCAGCTTCACCGGCCGCGCCGCGCCGGTCGCCGGCGGCTTCCCGCCCCAGCTGCCCCACACCTTGCCGTCGCAGACCCATACCGCCTGACCGTCGCGCTCCTCGACACGGGGCGCCCGCTCGCGCAACGAGGCCGGCAGCCGCGTCTCCCACAAATCCGCCGGCAATTGCCCGAGATCCATATGGTCGTCGCACGAGATCAGCCGATCCGCCATTTTCGTCCTCCTCACCCCGACCGCACTGCTGAGGGTTTATCACATCGGGCCAAACCTCGGTTGGACCAAAACCACGAGAACGGCTTTTTGCATTTAGCGCGGGGTGTGGCGCGTCGGCGCCTCGGCGAGGGCTCCACGGTGCAGCCAAGTTACCGACGCGAATGCGCCGAGCCACGAACCAGTCGCGGCAAACAGGACATAGATCGCGTTTTCGGTGTAGCTGATGACGGCGAACGCCGACAGCAAGTACCAGATGGCGCTCCAGTTCGCCGCCCAGAAACGGCGCCTGCCGCTCACCGCCGCATTGAAGAACACGTAGGCCGCATCCGTAGCGGCCGTGGAGGCAAGCACGCCCAAAGCGATGAGGGGGTGGACGCCAAGGATCATAACAGGGCTCCGTTGGGTTTTGACTCATTTAATCTCGATAGCGGTTGACGCATGTCCGCGGAGCCGCGTCTGATTGCAAGAGACTGGTCCTCCGAGAAAGCGCATGCCGCTCGACAACATCCCCGGTTCCACCCTGGAAGCCCGTCTGCGGCGCGAGGTTCGCGGCGAGGTGCTGTTCGACGCGTTCAGCCGCGGGCGGTACAGCACCGATGCGTCGATCTACCAGATCGAGCCGCTCGGCGTCGTCGTGCCGCGCAGCCGCGAGGATGCGGCGGCGGCGATCGCGATCGCGCGCGAGGAGGGGGTGCCGGTGTTGCCGCGCGGCGGCGGCACCTCGCAATGCGGGCAGACGGTGGCGCGGGCGCTGGTCATCGACTGCAGCAAATATTTCGATCGGGTGATTTCAGTCGATGTCGAGGGGCGGCGGGCGCGGGTCGAGCCGGGGGTCGTGCTCGACGGGCTCAACCGGTTGTTGCGCAAGCACAAGCTGTTCTTTCCGGTCGACCCATCGACGGCGAGCCGTGCGACGATCGGCGGCATGACCGCCAACAACAGCTGCGGCTCGCATTCATTGCGCTACGGCAACATGGTGCACAATGTAAGGGGCGTCGATGCGCTGCTCGCCGACGGCACCGCGGCGTGGTTCGGCGAGGTCCCGGGCAATTTCGACGACGGTTCGATGCCGGAACGGTATCGCGACCTGGTTCGCCGAATGCGCGACCTGCATCGGCGCGAGGCCGACGAAATAGAGCGGCGCTTTCCGAAAGTGCTGCGGCGGGTCGGCGGCTACAACATCGACAGCATCAGCGACAGCGGCCACAACATGGCGCGCGTGCTTGTCGGCTCCGAAGGCACGCTCGCCTTCTTCAACGAGATCGAGCTCGAATTGCAGCCGGTCCCCGCGCACCGGGTGCTCGGCATCTGCCATTTCCCAAGCTTCTATGGCGCGATGGCCGCGACCCGGCGGATCGTCGAGCTCGGCCCCAGCGCGGTCGAGCTGGTCGATCGCACGATGATCGACTTGTCGCGCGACATCCCGATGTTCCGCCCGGTGGTCGAGCGCTTCGTGCAAGGGGAGCCGGCCGCGCTGCTGTTGACCGAATTCGCCGGCGACGACCCGCCGGAAAACCTGCGGCGGCTCAAGGCCCTGGTCGAATTGATGGGCGATCTCGGTCTCCCGGGCGGTGTCGTCGAGGCAATCGACCCCGTCTTTCAGCAGGCGGTGTGGGATATCCGCGCGCAGGGCCTCAACATCATGATGTCGATGAAAGGCGACGGGAAGCCGGTCTCGTTTCTCGAAGACTGTGCCGTGCGGCTCGAAGATCTCGCCGACTATACCGACCGGCTCACCCGCATTTTCGAGAAGCACGGCACTTACGGCACGTGGTACGCGCATGCCTCGGTCGGCTGTCTGCACGTGCGGCCGGTGCTCAATCTGAAACAGGAGATCGAGGTCAAGAAGATGCGGGCGATCGCCGAAGAAGCCTTCGCGATGGTCCGCGAATACAAGGGGTCGCACTCGGGCGAGCATGGTGACGGCCTGGTGCGCTCGGAATTTCACGAGGCGATGTTCGGCTCGCGCATGGTCCACGCCTTCGAGGAGGTCAAGGACGCGTTCGACCCGGCGGGGCTGTTCAACCCGGGTAAGATCGTGCGGGCGCCGAAAATGGATGACCGCAGCCTGTTCCGCTTCAAGCCGGACTACTCCCCGCTGCCGATCGATACGGCGCTCGACTGGTCGGAATGGGGCGGCTTCGCCGGGGCTGCCGAGATGTGCAACAACAACGGCGCGTGCCGCGCCCGAGACGCCGGCGTTATGTGCCCCTCCTACCGCGCGACCGGGGACGAGCAGCATCTGACCCGCGGCCGCGCCAATACGTTGCGGCTGGCACTGACTGGACAGCTCGGCCCCGAGGCGCTCGTTTCGGAAGACATGCGCGAGACGATGGCGCTGTGCATCTCCTGCAAGGGCTGCAAGCGAGAATGCCCGACCGGCGTCGACATGGCGCGCATGAAGGTCGAATTTCTGCACCATTACCGGAAGCGGCACGGCCTCACGCCTCGCGACCGGCTGATCGCGTATTTGCCGCGCTATGCACCTTACGCCGCGCGCATCGCGCCGCTGGTGAACCTGAGGAACGGGCTCCCGATGCTCGCCGCGCTTGGGGAGCGGCGGTTCGGGCTCAGCGCTCAGCGAAAGTTGCCCCAGTGGTCCAGCCATCCCTACCGAGGAAGCTCGTCCGGAAGCGGACGCGAGGTCGTGCTGCTAGTCGATACCTTCAACCGCTATTTCGAGCCGGAAAACGCCCGTGCCGCCGAGCGTGTCCTGACGCGCGCCGGCTATCGCGTCGTCAGTCCCGACCCGGCGACGGGCCGCCCACTCTGTTGCGGCCGGACCTTTCTCTCCGCGGGGCTCATCGAAGAGGCGCGGCAGGAGGCGCGGCGGATGTTGGGCGCGCTCGCGCCGCATATCGATGCTCGCACGCCGATCGTCGGCCTTGAGCCCTCATGCCTGTTGACGTTTCGCGACGAATTCCCGGTGATCCTGCCGGTAGTGCAAACCAAGGCGCTCGCCGAGCGCGCCCAGCTTTTCGAAGAATTCGTTGAAAGCGAGCGCGCGGCGGGTCGCTTCCAATTGCCATTGACGCCAATGGAAGGCCGGACCGCGCTGCTGCACGGGCATTGCCACCAGAAAGCTTTTGCAACCGTCGGTGCCGCAGTGAAGGCGCTGCAGCTAATCCCCGGCCTCACCGTCGAGTCGTTCGACTCGAGTTGCTGCGGCATGGCCGGATCCTTCGGCTACGAGGCCGAGCACTATGAGGTATCGCTGAAGATCGCCGAACTGGGGGTGCTGCCGAGGATACGCGCGGCATCCGCCGATACGCTGCTCGCCGCCAATGGCACGAGCTGCCGGCACCAGATTGCCGACGCCGCGGGCCGCGAGGCCCGCCATCTCGTGCGCATCCTCGATGAAGCGTCTGCGGGAGCATGAAGGTGCAAAAGCTCGAGATCGTCTTCGATCCGCTACCGCCGGATGCGCTGACCCGGTTCGTTACCGAAAGTCTCGCCTCCTACAATATCGCGGCGACCGGTCACTCGAGCTGGTACCCGGTCAGCTTTTTCCTGCGGAGCGCGCGTGGCGAATGGTTGGGCGGTCTGCTCGGCAACATTTGGGGCGGTTGGCTGCATGTGACGCATCTCTGGGTGGCCTCGCCCGAGCGCCGCCACGGCAATGGGACACGCCTGCTCCAAGCGGCCGAGACATATGCCATTGAACGCGGCTGCCTTGCTGCCACTCTGGAAACGCACAGCTACGAGGCGCGGCCCTTCTACGAGAAGCTCGGCTACCAGGTGTTCGCCACGTTGGAAGACTACCCGCCAGGTCATTCGAAGTTCTTCCTCCGCAAGCAGCTGACTTCCGGCCCACCGGAACGGGCAAGGGTTTTGCTCGATTTCTGGTTCGGGCCGTCCGGCGACCCCAACCGCGAGCAACACCGCCCGATCTGGTTCAAAAGCACCGATGAATTCGACGCCGCACTGCGCCGCGAGTTTCTCGCTGACTACGAATCGGCCGCAGCCGGGAAGCTGCAGTCTTGGGAAGCCTCGCCCGAGGGGGCCCTAGCCCTATTGCTGCTGCTCGACCAAGTGCCCCGCAATATTTTTCGCGGCAACCCGCGGGCATATGCGACCGACGCGGCGGCGGCCGCCGCAGCGGACCGGGCGCTCGAACGCGGCTTCGACCAGCTGGTCCCACCTGCTTGGCGGTTGTTCTTCTATATGCCATTCCATCACAGCGAGAACATCGCCGACCAACGGCGCTCGCTGGCACTTTTCAATTCCCTGCCGCGGAATCCCGATCGCGGCGGTTCGTTGCGTCGTTATGGATGCCCCTATGTCGAGGTCATCGAGCTCTTCGGGCGCTTTCCGCATCGCAACGAAATCCTTGGCCGAGAATCGACGCCGGCAGAAATCGGTTTCATGGCGGAGCGGGAACGGCCCTCGAAGTAATAACTGTGGCCTAGCTCGCCGGCCGGCGCGGGAATCCGAGCAAGCGGGCGGAAAGTCCGACGGTCCAGCCCTGCACGATCAGTGACGCGATCACCACGATGAAGATGCTCGCGAAAAGGCGTTTATCGCGGTTCGGATCGACGAGTCCCGGTATGATGCTGAGGTAAATCGGCACTGCCCCCCGCAATCCAACCCAGGAGGCGAACGCGGTCTCGCGCATCGTGAATCCGAAGGGGATGAGGCAGGCGAATACCGCGACCGGGCGCGCCAGGAGGATCAGCACCGCAGCTCCGATGATCGCGCCCGGGAGATAGGGCACGAGATCATGCGGCGTCACCAGGAGGCCGAGCATCAGGAACAAGACGATTTGTGCGAGCCACGCCATCCCTTCGAAGAAGTGGTCGACCTCCTGCCGGGCACGGTGCCGGGTCGCGCCGGTGACGATCGCCGCGAGGTACGTTGCGAGGAAGCCGCTGGTGCCGAGCAGCTGAGCGAGGCCGAACACGGCAAGTCCGCCGGTCAACACCAGCACCGGCGCGAGCGAGCCTTCGAGCCTTAGCCGCTTCAGCAGCTGCGCGAGAGCCCAGCCACCGGCCAGGCCGAGCACCGCGCCCCCTGCCATCTCCTCGAGGAACAGCAGTGCGGCGTCCCCGATACCTACGGTGCCCGGCTCGGCGATCAGGCGCAACAGCAGGAGCGTCAGGAAAACAGACATCGGGTCGTTGAGCCCGGACTCGACCTCGAGGAGCGCGAGCAGCCGTTCCGGGAGCGCGGCGCCGGCGCGGCGCAGCAGCACCCCAACCGCCGCGGCATCGGTCGGAGCGGCGGCGGAGCCCGCGAGCAGAGCGCCAAGGAGCGGCACGCCATCGACCAGCGAGACAAAGATGCCGAGTATCACAGCCGTGAAGGCGACGCCGATGGTGGCTAGCACGGTGGCCGGCCAGAACGCGAGGCGCAGCATCGAGACCGGTGTTTTGAGTCCGCCCTCTAACAGGATCACCGCGAGCGCGACGCTGCCGATCAGATAAGCCGAGGTAAAATCGTCATAGGGAATTCCGAGCACGCCGTCCTCACCCGCAAGCATGCCGAGGGCGAGAAACACGAGCAGCATCGGCGCGCCGACTCGTCGCGAGATCAGCCCGGCAATGATGCTCAAGAGCCCGAGCGCCCCGCCCAGCAGGATCAGCTCGTGCGCCTTGGCGATCGCCGCGTGACCCAGAGCGACCAACTCCGGCCCCGTCATCTCGGAAGCATCATCGGTTGTTGCCTATCCTGGCCGCAGGATGAGAGAAACCGCACGTCCCCCCGCCACAGAGCTAATCGACGAGGAGACACCTGGAATGCATACGCCATGGTCAACGGTGATCCGCCGACTCTCGGGTCTTTTAGTGATCTCGCTGGGCTTGGCCAGCCCGGCGGTTGCCCAAAAACCAAGCCAGGCGCAAATCAACGCTGTCAGGCAGGCCTGCCCTGCCGACTACCAGACTTATTGCTCAAACGTCCCGACCGGCGGCTCCGCGTCGCTGGCGTGCCTCAAGCGAAACGCGCAAAGCCTTTCGGAACCGTGCCATCAAGCGGTGGCCGCGATCGGCAGTCCGGCGCCGGCGGCGCAGAACCCAAGACCCGAGACGGCACCAACGGCACCGGCAGACACCGCGCCGGGCGTCGCGGCGCCGGCGGCACCAGCTGCCCGTACCTATGGGCCGCCGATGTCGCCTCGACAGGAAGCGATGCTGCTGCGCCGCGCCTGCGGCATGGATTACCGAACCTATTGCAGTGAGGTGCCGATCGGCGGCGGCCGGGTCATCGAATGCCTGAGAGAGAACGGACCCTCTCTCTCGCGCCAATGCCGCTCGGCGCTGTTGTCGGTACGGAAGGGACGCTAGGGGCGGTCGAGGCGGCTTGTCGCCCGAACCGGATCGGAGCAGCATCAAAGAGCCGCGGGTGAGCGCGGCTCATAAAGGAGGGGGAAAATGGGGTGGAGGGGGAAATTGGTTTCATCGAGGTTCGCCGCAGCTGCAACCGTCGCGATCCTAATTGGCGGCCTTGCTGCCGGGCCCTCGTCGCCCGCGGCAGCGCAAATTCTAATCGTCGGCAATGACGAGAAGCAGGGGTGGGACGAAAACGCCAAACCGATCTTTCGCGAGCCCGGCAAAGACACGCTGACGGTCATCGATATTTCCAAACCGGACACGCCGCAAATAGCCTCTTCGATACCGCTGATGAATTCGGTGGTCGGCCCCCCAACCAACCTGGCAGTCACTCCATCGGGTGACATTGCTCTCGTCGCCAACTCGTTGGAGCCGGTCGTCCAGGGTTGGGGCCACCGGCTGGAGCCGGACAACAAAGTTTTTCTCATCGACTTGAAGGCAAATCCGCCGGCCGTCATCGGAACGGTCACGGTCGGCAAGCAGCCCTCGGGAATGGCCATCAGCCCGAAGGGCGATCTGGCGCTCGTGGCCAATCGTGCAGATGGCACGATCTCGGTCCTGTCGATCCGCGGCAAGGAGGTCCTGGTCCTCGATACGGTGACCGTCGGAGCAGGCACCGACCAGGTTTCCGCGATCGCGATCACACCCGACGGCAAGCAGGCGCTCGCCGTCAAATCCGCTGCCAACAAGGTGGCGCTGCTGTCGATCGACGGCCAGAAGGTGACATACGGCAAACGCGACCTGCCGGCCGGCATTTTCCCCTACAACATTGCAGTGACACCGGGCGGCAAGCTGGCGCTTACCGCCGACACCGGCAACGGCGGCAGCTCCGACGGCAATGTCGACACGGTCAGCGTTATCGACCTCGAGGCCGACCCGTCGCGGGTCATCGATCATGTGACGGTGGGGGATTCGCCGGAGGGGCTGGCGATCAGCCCGAAGGGCGATCTCGCCGTCACGATCGAGGCGCGCGGTTCGAACGTGCCCAGGACCGCCTTTTTCCATCACTCGGCCGGCGCGGTTACCGCGCTCAAGATCGACGGCAAGAAGGTTGCCAAAACCGGCGAGATCAATGTCGGCGGGCTTCCCGAGGGCGCGGTTTTCAGCCCCGACGGGCAATACCTCTATGTGGGGAACTTCATGGATGGAGATTTGTGGGTCTTGCGGGTGGAAGGGAGCAAGCTGACCGACACCTCGCAGCGCATCAAATTGCCGGGCCATCCAGCCTCGATGCGCGGCGGCCCCCAGTAGTGACGGGGTGTGGTCAGCCGATCCGACCCGATGGCGCTGCATCTGACGCGCATCGACGAGCCGGAATCGCCTCTCGATTCGAGCGGACTGCAGCGACAACTGGCGCCGCGGGGAACGCGTCGTGATCCGAAGCGGAGCCGAATTCCTTTGCCATCAGGATCTCGTCATAGTACCTACCGCAAAATTTCAGGGAGTTCTTCTCGATCCCGTACTCGACAAAACCGAGGCGGGCATATAGCCGGCGCGCCTGCTCGTTGCCCACCACCACGCTGAGCTGGATCAGTTCGACACGCGCACGGGCATAAGCGATTACCGCCTCGACCAATCGGCGCGCGACCCCCGCCCCTCTGGCCTCCGGGCGGACATACATGCCCCAGAGCACGCCCTTGTGCGTCTCCTTCTCTTCGTGTCGAACGATAAACCCGGCAACTCCGAGAATCTGTGCATCACGGATTGCCCCAAATACGACGGAACTGCTGAGTCGATCGAAAAACCAAGCCAAAGGCTTGGTAAACTCAGCCTCGAACGTGCTGCCGAAGGCTTCCGGGCTCTCCTTTAGACCCTCCAGACGGATGCTGCGGTATAAGGCGGCGTCCCCCGGCGTCAGCTGGCGTAAGTCAATATCTCCGGCGTCCAAAAGCCTATCTCCCGCGGTCCGATGCTTGCTGCGGTCGCGCGCGTTCGGGTTGCGACTAGCCTGCCTTGTATCACCTTCCTGTGGCAATATTATGCCGGCCGTCCCGGCGGTGCGCCCGGGAACGGTCGGCTCGGTTCCGCGGTTCGAAGGGCAGACCCTTCCGAACTGAGGACGCTCTCAGCCGAAGTAACCTGGACGAATTGGTGGCCATGGACGCGCGGCCGGCCGATTCGATTTATCTCCCGACGCATATTGCCGGCCGTGAGATCCCGCAGGATCCGATCCGGCTCAAGAACCTGTTGTCTTCTGCGGAGGAACGGCTCGCCTGCCACATGGCGCAGGCCGGAGATCGAGGATTTTCTTGGACCGGCTGATTCTGGCTGCTCACGATCAGCGCCAAACACACCCGCCTCTACCACGGGTTCCCGGTGGGAATTTTCCGAAGACAAGGGGATCGATCTGCCGCAGGGCGTCGGCAAGATACGCGGGATGACAGATTACGAGGAGACCCATTGCGGCAGCCCCGGTGGGTCGTCACGGCGGGCTGGCCAAGGCGCAATCCTTCGGAGACGACCCGGACCAGATTCGCAAGGAAGAATTGCTCGAATTTTTGCACCGCGTCGTGCCGCCGGTCGAGCCTCTCATCAAGCGCAGCCCGGCGCCGGTCATCGTCGTGGCGCCTCCCGAGCTCCAAGAGCATTTCCGGGAGATCGCCGGATGGAGGGAGATCCAACCCGACGGTATTACGGAAAATCCGGATGCTCTGAGCGAAGCCGAGCTGCATCGGGGCGCCTATGCGCTCATCGAGCCAAAGCTGGCCGAGGCGCGCGCCGCGGCGGTCGATCGCCTCAACGCGCTGCTTCAGGCGTGCAAGGCGACAACCAAGCCCGAGGAGATCGTCAAAGCCGCGCGCTACGCGCGGGTCGACACTCTTTTCCTGACCGGTGACGACCACCTTTGGGGATGGTTCGATGAATCGGAAGACCGCGTCACCGCTCACGGCAGTGCCGCCGACGGGGACATCGATATCCTGGATTTTGTTGCCCTAATGAACCTTGCGTCAGGGCGGGTCGGTGATGCTCGTCGCGCGAGAGGCATTGCCTCCGCCGGGTCTCTCCGCCGCGATCCTCAGATCCGTGGGTAGGGCCCGGAAACCATAAACACCGGCTGATGAACCCTATTTCCGAGGCCCGTGTTCATAGGTTCCCGGCTCGCGGGCGCAGCCCGCGCCCCGGAACGACCGGACGAAATGATGAACCGCTTTCATCCGCGATGACGGACCACCCACCTCATCCCGCGGCGATGCCGAGGAGCTCACCGATGCGGTCGGCCGCCTTGAGGCCCGAGCCGGTTAGCACTGCAACGGTCGTCTGATCCGCCGTGATCGTCCCGTCGGATAGGAGCCTCGTCAGCGCCGCGCCCGCGGTGGCGGCGGTCGGCTCTACAAAGAACCCGCGCCGGCCGAGCGCAGCGAGCGCCGGCGCGATCTCCTCCTCGGCGACCGCGACGACGCCCCCTCGCGAGCGACGCAACGCCGTCAAGACCTCGGCGACGCGGACCGGTTTCGGGGTGGCGATCCCGTCGGCGACAGTCGGTTGCGCCGCGAACGGCACAAACCGGTCCGCGCCCGCCGACCAGGCCGCCGCAAAGGCGGCGCAATTTGCCGCCTGGACGGCAAAGAGCCGCGGCCGGGCGGCAATCTCGCCGCCTCTCTCGAGCTCGTCGAAGCCGCGTTCGAGCCCGAGAATGTTGCTGCCATAGCCGGTCGGAACGAGGATATTGTCGGGAACCCGAAAGCCGAGCTGCTCCCACAATTCGAAGGCGAGCGTCTTGGTGCCCTCGATAAAAAAAGGTTGCCAGTTGTGGCTCGCATAAAAGCTTTCGCCGATAGCGGCGAGCGCCGTTTCGGTAACGTCCTGGCGCGTGCCGGGGATCGGCCGAACCTCGGCCCCAGAGGCGGCGATCTGGACCAGCTTGGCGCGAGGCGCCGCGGCCGGGACATAGATGCGGCACGGAATTCCGGCTGACGCTGCGTAAGTGGCGATCGAGGCGCCGGCGTTGCCCGAAGAATCCTCGTGGATCGGCCCAACCCCGACTTCGAGCAGATGATTGAGCATGACCGCCGTGCCGCGGTCTTTGAAGGACCCGGTGGGCATCTGTGATTCGAGCTTGAAATGGATATCTGCGCCCCGCCAATTACGCAGGACAAGCGGTGTCCACCCTTCACCGAGCGTCACACGCGGCGCTCCGCGCGCCGCCAGCGCCGCCGCGTAGCGCCAGAGCGAGGCATTCGCCGTCATAATCTCGCCGCGCCCGAAGCCCCGGCCGGGCATCAGATTGAGGTGACCCCCGCAATCGCACCGCCACAGTGGCCGGTCGGCAGGGTAGACGCGCCCGCAGGTGGGGCAATGATAGCTCGCGATCGTCATCGTCACAGGCCCAAACCAGGAGAGGTTAGCTGAACTCGACCCCGGCCGCCTCTGTTTCCAGCGAGAGGCCCGCGGTGGGCATCAGCAGCGGACTGGCTTCTACAGAGGAGAAAGACATGGCCCAGGCAAAGGTCACGACGGGCCACGACGAAATCCGCAAATGGGCGGAGCCCGCGGCGGGCGCCCCGCCGCCGTCCGCTCGACGCAGTCGAAGGACGGTGCCGGGATAATCCGCATCGAATTTCCCAATGCCCCGAATGCGAAGGACGACAATCTCGAAGAGATCACCTGGGACGAATTCTTCGAGAAGTTTGACGAGTCGAACCTCGCGCTGCTTTATCAGGAGGAAACCGCGAGCGGCCAGCGCAGCAATTTTAACAAGCTCGTCGGCCGTGAGACGGCCGAAGCCCGCGAGCACGGCGAAAGCCACGCCACCCGTCGTCACGGCAAACGCCGAGAGAATGTGCCAATCGTCACTCCTAATCACCCTCTCTCGCCCGCCGGCCGGTAGCGGCCGGCGTGGGGGGCAGGGTGAGGAGGGCGGGCGATCCGGTTTGCGGCGCCCGCCCAAGTCACCCTCCCGCTTCGCGGGCCCCTCCCTCTCCCCTAAAACGGCGGAGACGGGCTGGGCTAAGAACTGCCATCCGCATTGAAGCAGATTGTCGTCCCGAACCCTCGCGAGGGCGCGCGACGCCTGCCCAGTAGGCGGAGCTTGGCCGTCACGAAGCAGACTCTCGTCGCTACATATCTTTTCGCTGCGCTCACCTATTTCGTCTTTGTTTGTGTAGTCCTGTCGCCGATCGGCAACCTGTTGTCTTTGCGCTTTACCTTCGAAACCAATTACAATGAGGGGTGGAACGTTTACAACGCCGATCGTCTGGTGCACGGCGAACAGATCTATGACGATAATTACTGGAGAATAAATAACTACCCGATCGCATCTTTTCTGATCGTCGGGGTGGTCAATTCTTTTCTTGATGATCTGTTGCTGAGCGGACGACTGGTCGCGTTGGTTTCCTTCGCCGCAATAGGGGTGTTTGCGGCGATGGCAGTCCGGCGCTTGGGCGGCGGGCGAACCGACGCGGTGTTTGGCGCCGGTTGCGCCATGGGGTTTTGCTATCTGGTCGCACCCGCCTGGATCATCGCCGATGACCCGCAGACTTTGGGCGAAGCGGTCATGCTCGGCGCTCTGGTCAGTTACATCGCGCGTCCGCCCGATCGCCTCAACTTGCTGCGCACGGCGTTCCTCGTCGTGCTCGGCGCTTTCATCAAGCACAACCTCTTGGCGATCCCGATCGCGATAACCCTCGATTTGGCCTTCCGCTCGCCGCGGCGGCTGCCATTGTGGCTCGTCTCGTGTGCCGGTTTCGGGGCAGGTTTCCTCGGCCTGACGCAGATCGTCGCCGGCGGCGATTTCATCGATCATATGATGTCGCCGCGGCTCTTCGGCTGGTATGGCGCTCGGTACCACCTGATGAAGTATTTGCGGCTGTTCAAATTCCCGTTGGCCGCAATCGCATTGAGCGGATCCCTGTTTTTGGCTGCTGATCGCATGATACTGGCGGCATGGGGCATGACCTCGATAATCAGCGCGACTACTCTATCGGGATTCGAAGGGACCTCTTACAACATGTTTCAGGACGCGGCGGTGTTCCTCGGCATCGCCGCGGGGGCCATGGTGTCCGAGTTGCGCAAGCTCGACCTTCGCAGCCGACTGGGCAAGGTGGTGTTGATCGCCTTGCCCTTCGCGGCTGCTCAGCCGATTTTGGCAAAAGCCCCCGATGTCGCCGATCAAGTATATCACGGCTGGGCTCTCTTAGATGCCGACCGCAAGAGGCAAGAGACGTTCTTGGCTGATGCCAAATATGTTGCGGACAAACAAGGACCGGCGATTTGCGAAAGCCTGCTGCTTTGTTATGTAGCGGGCCAGCCCTTCATTCTGGATCCATTCAACTCGCGGCAGTACATGTTGTCGGGCGGGCTCGATCAAGGCGAGTTGATTCGGCGCATTGCCGCGCGCGAATTTGCCGTCATTCAGCTTCGCGCCGATATTTGTGACGATCCGACGACGCCAGCCTGTCATATCCTGCATTATCGGCAAAAGTTCGATCGTTTCACCGACGAAGTGCTCTACGCGATCGATCAATATTACTTGGTTGGGCGGCGCTCTACCTTCGGGTCGTTCTACGTTCCGAAATTATAGCGTGTTCTCAGTCATTTTTTTCGCAGCCGTCACGAACACTCCAGGTTGCGAACGCCGCAATACGGCGGTAGGCTGGGGGAATCCTGACAGGACCGGTGTCGTGCATTATCTCAGCACACGCGACCCTCGCGCCGCGCCGCCGACCCGCTCGTTTGCGGAGGTGCTGCTCGCCGGTCTCGCTGAGGATGGCGGGCTCTACGTGCCGGACCGGATGCCCGAGCTGGCCGCCGACATTCCCGGCTTTGCGGGCCTTCCCTATGCCGAGATCGCCGCCCGCATCATGGCCTTGTTCGCCGGCGACGCGTTCCCGCCCGGCGAATTGCAGCAGCTCACCACCACGGCCTACGGCAGGTTCCGCCATGCCGCGGTGGCTCCCCTGGTGCAGCTGGACGAGAGCCTCTGGCTCCTCGAGCTCTTTCATGGGCCGACCCTCGCCTTCAAGGATCTGGCGTTACAGCTGGTCGGGCCGATGTTCGACGCGCTCTTGGCCCGGCGCCGCGAACGCGTCACGGTGATCGGCGCGACTTCGGGCGATACCGGCTCCGCCGCGATCGAAGCGTGCCGCGATCGCGAGGCGATCGACATTTTCATCCTCTACCCGCACCAGCGGGTCTCCGAGGTGCAGCGCCGGCAGATGACGACGGTCGAGGCGGCCAACGCGCATGCGGTCGCGATCGAAGGTACGTTCGATGACTGCCAGGATCTCGTCAAAGCGCTGTTCGCCGATGCCGGACTGCGGCACGAACTGAACCTGTCGGCGGTGAACTCGATCAACTGGGCGCGAATCGCCGCCCAAACAGTATACTACGTCGCCGCCGCGGTCGCGCTGGGTGCGCCGGCGCGCTCGGTTTCGTTCAGCGTGCCTACCGGCAATTTCGGCAATGTCTATGCCGGACACGTCGCCCGCCAGATCGGGCTGCCGATCGATCGGCTGGTAATCGGCACCAACCACAACGATATTCTCGCTCGGTATCTTGCGAGCGGGAGAATGGAGCTCGCCGCAGTCGAGCCGAGCCTCAGCCCGAGCATGGACATCCAGGTGTCGAGCAATTTCGAGCGATTGCTGTTCGAGCTGAAGGGCCGTGACGGTGCCGGTGTCAACGAAGCCATGAATAACTTCCGGCGCACTGGCTCCTTGCCCGAGGACGACCAGGCTTGGCGCGCCGCTCGCCGCTTGTTTTCTGCTCACAAGGTGGACGACACTGAAACTATGCAAACCATCTCGAAGACCTACGCCCGATCGGGAGCGCTGATCGACCCGCATACGGCGGTCGCCGTTGCCGCCGCGCGAGCCGAGATCGCCGCCGATGGGAGTGGCACACCGATGATCGCCTTGGGTTGCGCTCATCCGGCCAAGTTTCCCGATGCAGTCGAGCGCGCCACCGGCGTCAGCCCGGGTTTGCCGCCACCGCTGGCCGACCTCCTCGACAGGCCCGAGCGGACTGTCGTGCTTCCCAACGAGATTGGCGCGGTGAGCCGCTTTATCCGCGCTCATGCGCGACAGACCGGAGCCGCAGCATGAAAGCCCGGGTTTCACGACTGGCGAACGGGTTACGGGTCGCCACCGATACGGTCCAAACCGTCGACACGGTGTCGCTCGGGATCTGGGTCGATGTCGGCACACGGCACGAACCGGCGGCGATCAACGGCGCCGCGCATTTTCTCGAGCATATGGCTTTCAAGGGCACCGAACGGCGAAGCGCTCGCGATATCGCCGAGGAGATCGAGGCAGTCGGCGGTCACCTCAATGCTTACACCTCCCGCGAGAGCACCGCTTATTACGCGAAGGTGCTTAAGGAAGATGTGCCGCTCGCTCTCGATATACTCGCGGACATCCTGCAGAACTCCACCTTCAATCCGGAGGAGCTCGAACGCGAGCGCACGGTGATCTTGCAGGAGATCGGCCAGGCCAACGACACGCCCGACGACATCATCTTCGATCACTTTCAGGAATGCGCCTATCCCGAGCAGGCGATGGGGCGGCCCGTGCTCGGAAGACCGGAGATTATCCGTGGACTGGGACGTGATGCAGTGGTCGCCTATCTGCGTGACCATTACGGAGCGCAGCGGATGGTGCTCGCGGCAGCCGGAAATCTCGAGCATGAGCAACTTGTCGATCTCGCCGATACGCTGCTTTCCGACCTGCCGGCCGAGCGCGCGGTCAGCACCGAGCCGGCGCGCTACACCGGGGGCGACCGGCGCGAGGACCGCGATCTCGAGCAGCTCCACCTCGTGCTTGGCTTCCCCGGGCTGACGCTGGGCGATCCCGATTATTACGCCGCTTCGGTCTTGTCGACCGCGTTCGGCGGCGGCATGTCCTCCCGGCTGTTTCAGGAAATTCGCGAGAAGCGGGGGCTGGTCTACGCGATCCACTCCTTTGTCCACGGCTATCGCGACGGCGGCTTGTTCGGGATCTACGCCGGGACCGGCGAAGACGAGGCGACCGAGCTCGTGCCGGCGCTGTGCGAAGAGGCGATGAAATTGCAAGACGGGTTGACGGCTATCGAGCTGAGCCGCGCCAAGGCGCAGATGAAGGCGGGGCTGCTGATGTCGCTCGAGAGTACTTCCGCCCGTTGTGAACAGCTTGCCCAGCATCTCCTGATCTACGGCACGCCGTTTGATCCGCCTGAGGTCGTGCGGCGCATCGAGTCGGTCGACGATGCCGCTATTCGGCGGGTCGTGTCACGCTGGCGTTCGGCGCCGCCGACTGTCGCCGCGCTGGGGCCGTTGAGCCGACTGGAGAATTACGACAAATTGCAGGCGCGTCTCGTCGCTTAGCAGGCACCGAGAATACATGGCGCCCCAACGGAAAACTTTTCCGCGACTGTTTCTGTCCCGGGCCGATCCGTATCGGCTGAGCGGCGATCGCGTCTTTCTGCGCCCGCCGGAGCGCGGTGATTACGAGGCATGGGCGAGCTTGCGCGCGGGCTCCCGAGACTTTCTTTCCCCATGGGAGCCGAGTTGGCCCCCCGATGCGCTAAGCCGAGCGAATTTTCGGGCGCGAGTTGCGCGTTATGCCGAAGATTGGCGCACCGACCAGGCTTATAATTTTTTTATCTTCGCTCGTGACGAGACACTGATCGGTGGCATAGGCCTGTCGAATATTCGACGCGGCGTTTCGGAGACGGCGAGCCTGGGCTACTGGGTGGGTGAGCCCTTTGCACGGCAGCGTTATATGACGTCGGCGCTGCCGCAGGTCGTCGACTTTGCATTCGAGCGGCTCGGGTTGCATCGGCTCGAAGCTGCCTGTCTGCCGAGCAACGCCCCCAGCCGCTCGCTGCTCGCGAGGGCCGGGTTCCAGCAGGAAGGCTACGCCCGCGAGTATCTCTGCATTGCCGGCAAATGGCAGGACCACCTGTTGTTTGGGATCCTGCGCGGCGACCGCAACGCACCCCCGATGTAAAGCCGGAGAATTACGCGCGTCGGATCAGGCGTGTCCTGCCTCGCTCGACAGCATCGTCAGATCGACGCCCAGCTTGGCGAGCGCCCGCTGCCATTTTTGGTCGTGATCGGGATCAAAAATGATCGCGTCGTCGGCTGGGACCGAGAGCCAGCCATTGGCTTGGATCTCGGCATCGAGCTGACCCGGTGCCCAGCCTGCATAGCCGAGGGCAAATAGGCTCCGGCGCGGACCCCGGCCTTCGCCGATCGCGCGCAGGACGTCGAGAGTGGCGGTGAGCGCGATATTGTCGTTGACGACCAGGGTTGCGTCCTCGTTGTAGTCGGCGGTATGCAGGACAAAGCCGCGGCCCGCCTCTACGGGACCGCCGTAATGCACCGGCCGCGAACCGACCGTGTCGCTCGGCGATATGTCGAGTTGCGCGAACAGCTCGCCCATGGTCAGGGACCCGAGCAGCTTGTTGATGACGAGACCCATTGCTCCGGCCTCGCCGCTGTGCGCGCAAATGTAGACGACGGACCGCGCGAAGCGCTCGTCCGACATCTGCGGCATCGCCAATAAAAGCTGGCCCGTCAGTGACATTGCCCTGCCTCGCTGCGCAAGCGACTGCCAATCACGCGCTTTGCTCTCCGTTAGCTATACACCTCTACAGGCCTTTTGTTGCCCATTTCGCTCTCAAAAGGAGCAACCAGGCGCATCGCCGGCGCAGTTTGCCCGGCCGGGCGTCCTGTGTTATCGCTCGGCCGTCCGAACATCTCCCGAGGGATATTCAAATGACCATCCAGGTTGGCGACAAGATACCAGCGGCAACGCTCAAACACATGACCCCGGAGGGGCCGAAGGACATCACCACCGACGAACTCTTCCGAGGAAAGAAGGTTGCCCTCTTCGCCGTACCCGGGGCGTTCACTCCGGCCTGCTCGCAGCGCCACCTGCCCGGATACGTCGACAAGGCCGCGGACATCAAAGCCAAGGGCGTCGACGAAATCGTCTGCGTTGCAGTCAACGATGTCTTTGTCATGACGGCATGGGGCAAGGAGCAGCGGGCCGACGGCAAAGTGCAGATGCTAGCCGATGGCAGTGGCGATTTCGCCCGCGCGCTCGGGCTCGATCTCGACCTCACCAAGAACGGTCTCGGCACCCGCTCGAAACGGTATTCGATGCTGGTGGACAACGGCGTGGTCAAGTCGCTGAATGTCGAACAGCAGCCGGGCCAAGTCGAAGGCTCCGGCGCCGAGGCGATGCTGCGGGCTCTTTAGGATCGGCTCGGCGGTCCCGCTACCCACGGGCCGGCGCTGACCGCTGCGTTCCCCAGCTCTCTTCGGCGATGCGGGCCCGCGCGATAGCGTCGGCCCGCTCGTTTTCGGGATGGCCGGCATGGCCGCGCACCCATTCCCAAGTGACGACGTGCCGGGCCGCCGCGGCGTCGAGCCGCTGCCAAAGATCGACATTCTTGACCGGCTGTTTGTCGGCTGTCAGCCAGTTGCGGCGCTTCCAGCCGTGTATCCATTTGGTGATGCCGTCGCGCAGATACTGGCTGTCGCTGTAGAGCCGGACGCGGCACGGCCGCTTCAGCGCTTCGAGACCGGCGATCGCCGCCATCATCTCCATGCGGTTGTTGGTCGTCTGTGGGTCATAGCCGCTCAATTCCTTTTCGACCTCGCGATAGCGCAATATCGCGGCCCAGCCACCCGGGCCCGGGTTGCCTCGGCACGCCCCGTCGGTGAAGATCTCGACGTCGGCCAGCTCAGGCATCCAGCCCGTACCCCGCGATATCGGTGATCCCTCGGTGAAAGCGCAGCTTGCGCAGATATTCGATGGGATCCTTGGGCCGGACCAACGCTCCCGCCGGCTGGTTCAACCAATCGAACAGACGGGTCGACAGAAAGCGCAACGCGCTGCCGCGCGCCAGCAGCGGCAGGGCGGCGAGCTCGGCCGAGGTGAGCGGCCGCGAACGGCGATAGCCTTCGAGCAACAGCCGCGCCTTCGTCACATTGAGACTGCCGTCGGCCTCGAAGCACCAGGCGTTGAGGCAGACCGCCAGATCATAGGCGAGAAAGTCGGTACAGGCGAAATAGAAGTCAATCAGCCCGGAAACCTCGCGCTCTCGGAAGAAGACATTGTCCGGGAACAGGTCGGCGTGGATGACGCCGGCCGGCAGGTCGCGCGGCCATTCCGCCTCGACCAGCGCGAGTTCCGACTCCAACTCGCCGGCCAGCCCGGGCTGCACTTCGGCCGCGCGAGAGCGGCAGCCTTGATATAAGCGCCGCCATCCGGCGACCGAGAGATCATTAGCCCGAGTCATCCCGAACGAGGCGCCGGCGCGATGCAACGAGCCGAGCGCTCCACCTACCGCGGCGCAATGGAAGGGCTGGATGCGGCGCGGCCACATTCCGGCGAGGAAGGTCACCAATGCCGCCGGACGGCCGCACAGTTCGCGCAACGCGATGCCATCCCGGCCTTTGACCGGGGTAGGGCAGGCGACGCCCTGTGCCGCGAGATGATCCATCAAAGCGATGAAAAACGGCAGATCCTCGGGCGCAACCCGCTTTTCGTAGAGCGTCAGAATGAAGTTGCCGCGCTCGGTGGTGACGAGAAAGTTCGAGTTCTCGACGCCCTCGGCGATACCCTTGCACGACAGCACTTCGCCGATCTCGTAGAGGGCGATAAAGGCTCTGAGCTCGTCATCGGCAACATCGGTATATACAGCCATCGGTTTTTGCCGCGTCATTCACCTGTAGTCGGCGCCGGCCGGCTTGTCTGCTCGGCGCGGCTCGCATACAGTCCGGGCAGCGGCCAACCGCCGCCGAGCATTATGACACTAGCCAGGGCAGAGGCAGGGGAGAAAGTATGGACGGTCCGATACCCGCGCAAAAAGAGCCCTACGGCGTCAATGTCGAGGCTGGAAAACGGTACTTCTGGTGTGCGTGCGGGCGCAGCGCGTCGCAGCCCTTCTGCGACGGCTCGCATCAGGGCACGGGATTGACCCCGGTCCCGTTTACCGCCGAGGCCACCGAGGAGGTTTGGCTCTGCGGGTGCAAGGCAACCGGCGGCAAGCCGTTCTGCGACGGTACGCACAACACCCTGTGAGCCGCTTGCGGCCTGCCCAAGGGGCAGCGCTCCTCGGCGTTCTCGCTCTGTCGGGTTGTGGTTGGTTGTCGCCGTCCGCGTCTAAGCAGGCCGAGGCTTGTCCAAGTGCGGTCGTGTTGCGGCCGCTCTCCAACACTGCCGTCTTCGGATCCGCCCAGGAGCGTCGCCCCGACAACATCGCTTTCTACGGGATCCTGAGCGAGGCCGACCTCAAATGCGAGTACAGCGGCGGCAACCTGAAGATCGCACTTGACGCGGTCGTTGTCGGGGAACGCGGTCCGGCCGCGAAGGGAGACGTCGTGGACCTCCCGTATTTCGTCGCGGTAACCGGACCCGATCAATCGATCATCAGTAAGCGGCCTTTCGCGATCCGTATTGTTTTCGAGGGCACCCAGAAACGCGCCGGTGTCACCGACCACATCGAGGAAACGATCCCGCTCGACGGCCGCAAAGGCTCCGACCTCAACGTTTTGCTCGGCTTTCAGCAGACCCCCGAGGTCGTCGACTTCTACAAACACTTCCGCGGCCGCTGATTTTCTCCTCCGTCCGCGGGCCCCCAGTTCTTCCTCTCCGCTCCGGGGGACCGAGGGGGCAACGAGGTCCCTTTATTGCCGCGATACACAATCCAAAATCCTATGGGCAGCTCCCGCGTTGTTGCACCTGCAGCAAGTCTGCTCCAAAATCACATCAGAAACTTGTAGGAATTCCGCCGACCCATTCGGCGGTCGGGCATCTATGCCTTGCAGGGTGGACTGTGCCGGTCGCAGTCGGTGCGCGCCACCCATACCTCGGGTCGCATTCCGATCCCCGGTTAGGAACGACCCAAAAACATGCAGATCGTCTGCTACCAAACCCGAACATTTCGTCCCGTACGGACAGTGCTCTGGTCGGCCGCTTGACGCCGTAAGTAAATGCTGTAGTGGTTACGGGACTGGGTGCGGCGATGATGGATTACGAAGGGTTCTTCAAACAGCGGCTCGACTCGCTGCGCGCCGAGGGGCGGTATCGCGTGTTTGCTGATCTCGAGCGGCGCTGCGGCCGGTTTCCGCGCGCCTTCGATCACCGCATCGGCGCCGAGGTGACCGTTTGGTGCTCGAACGACTATCTCGGCATGGGGCAGCACCCGGCGGTCCTGACGGCGATGGAAGAGACGTTGCGCGCGGTCGGCGCCGGCGCCGGCGGCACGCGCAACATCTCGGGCAACAGCCATGTCCATCTGCTGCTCGAGCGCGAGCTCGCCGATCTGCACGGCCGCGAGGGGGCGCTGATCTTCACCTCGGGCTATGTCGCCAACGACGCGGCGTTGTCCACCTTGGCGCGCGAACTGCCGGGCATGGTGGTTTTTTCCGACGCCTTCAACCACGCCTCGATGATCGCCGGCATCCGCAACAGTCGCGCCGAGAAAGAGGTCTTTCGGCACAACGACCCGGCCGATCTCGCGCGCCGTCTCGACCGCGTGGCCCCCGACCGACCGAAGCTCGTGTGCTTCGAGTCGGTCTATTCGATGGATGGCGACATTTCGCCGATCGGTGAAATGTGCGACATCGCCGATCGGTTCGGCGCGATGACCTATCTCGACGAAGTGCACGCCGTCGGCCTCTACGGCCCACGCGGTGGCGGCATAGCCGAGCGCGACGGCGTTATGCACCGGCCGACCGTGATCCAAGGCACCCTCGGCAAAGCTTTCGGCACGATTGGCGGGTATGTCGCGGGCTCGGCCGCACTAGTCGATTTTCTGCGGAGCCACGCGCCGGGATTCATTTTCACGACGTCGCTGCCGCCGGCGCTGGCCGCGGGCGCGCTCGCCGCGATCCGCCATCTGAAGCAGAGCCAAATCGAACGCGAACGTCACCAGGAACGCGCGGCCACCTTGAAGCGCCGCCTCGCCGAGGCAGGCCTGCCAGTCATGCCGTCGGCGAGCCATATCGTCCCAGTGATTGTCGGCGACCCCAGCCTCTGCAAAGCCGCTTGCGACGAGCTGTTGCACCGGCACCGGATCTACGTGCAACCGATCAATTACCCGACCGTGCCGCGCGGCACCGAGCGCCTGCGCCTAACCCCGACACCGCTGCACAGCGACGCAGATATGGAGGAGCTGGTGGCGGCACTCAGCGACGTCTGGGCCCGCTTCACTTTGCGTTACGCCGCCTGACGGTGAGGTCAGGTGCCGATGGCGAGGGGGCTCACTAACTTTTTCAAAGCGGCAATTGCAGATAGCGCGGTCAGGCGGCCAGTTCGCGGATTGTCGTCTGACGGCACGTTCTCGACTTGCATTGACAGGCGGGCGGCTTTGGCCTCGACCTCGATGCGGTGAATATTGCGAGTGATGGTTGGGTCGGCCCAGATTTCGATCCTCGTGCGGTCGGGCCCGATGCCGGCCAGCGCCAATGCTGCGGCAACATTGACGTTGGCGGGAAACCCGCGAGCGGCCTCGCGCGCAGTGCCGCTGAAGACGCGTCTTGGCTCGGTCAATCCGCTAATCTCTATATCATGGGCCACGAGATAAGGTGCACCCAATAGGCCTCGGGGCGGCTTTCTCGAAATCATACTGACGCTAGAGATGCCCCCTTCGGCGGCTGCAATCACTGCGTCCAGGCCCAGCAGCGCTCCGGTCGGAACGAGAATGCGGCCGCCATTGCGGCGCGCCAAATCGACCAGATCGAAATTGTCGAGCAGCGCCCCGCAGCTCAGCACCATGACCGTGCGCCCGTTCCCGAGCGCCGGCTCGGCCAGCCCGCGGAATAATGCAGCCGGCGCACACTCGACAACCACATCGGCATGCTCCCAGAGCCCGGCCAATGGCACGACCGGCACCGGGCGCGCAAAGCCGGCCATTGCCGCTTCCGCCCGCGCCACATCCCGCGCGGCTACCGCGGTGAGCGTCAGCCCTTCGATCCCTTGATCGAGCCGCTGAGCGACGACCTTGCCGATCGCGCCGAACCCGGCGATCGCGACACGAAACGTCATGCTGCTTCCTTCCGCAAAACATCCACCCGTTGCCAGCGCTCGGCCCCCTCTCCCGCGGCGTGTATAGACCGGAGAGATAATGGACGGGCATTTGGGGACATCGTTGACGCATCCTATCGGCATTTTTGGCCTGTTGGGGAGGGCTGGGGTGCCGTGGTCGGTGGGGAGGGGACTAAGCGCGTCGCAATTGGTGGGTGAGGGATTAGCCCTCCGGAGACAGGGCAAAGACATGCGCCGGATCGGCGATGTTCTTCAGCCGCTTCTCGCCGAGATCGACGAATTCGGCGGCGATCGCACCCCGCACATGGCGCCAGACGTCAGCCGAGATGCAGATGCCGCCGGGCGCCGCGAGCCCTTCGAGGCGCGAGACGACATTGACGCCGTGGCCGTAGATGTCGTCCGGCGCGACGATGACGTCGCCGAGATTGACACCGATGCGGAACTCGATGCGGCGGTCCTGCGGCAGCAAGGCGTTGCGAGCGCGAATGATCCTCTGCACATCCAACGCGCAGCGTACCGCATCGACCACACCCGATAGCGGAAGGCCCGGAGATAGAGGGCGGCTGGCGGTCGCCGGCGGAACGCGTAATGGTTACCGCAGGGCTGGCGATCGCGGCCGGATTGGCCGCCTTGCTGCTGGCGTCGCGCGCCGTCTGAGGCGCCGGCGGCCAGAGGCTTTCTATGCGGGCGCCGCAAGTGGCGGGGCGATGATCGGTGCAGGCCCCAACCGAGCCGACGAAAGTTCTTCCTGCTCCTTCCCGTCGTGGGCAAAGCAACCGGATTTCCCGGCCATGGGCGCGCTTCAGCTCGCGCAGGGCGGCGGATGCTTATCAGGCGGCGATCGATCGTCTTGAAAACTCAGGCTACCGCAACGCCTTGGCAGAATTTAAGCGGGACCATTTGCGTCATATCACCGAGCTCGGCGATATTCTGTCGCGCATGGGTCGCACCCCGCCGAAAGAGGGCGACATGAAAGCCCTACTGACCAAAGGCAAAGTGGTCATCGCCGGCCTGATGGGCGACGAGGCTATTCTGCGGGTAATGCGGACCAACGAGGCGACACCAACACGGCGTACGAGCGCGCCGTGAACTTCAAAGGCTTGCAGGCGAATACGCGGGACGTGCTGCAGAACGGTCTGGCAGGAGCGGCGCCACTGCGAGTGGATTTTGGAGCAGTTGAAGCACCACAGGCGAGGGCAATGGCTGCGCCGGCTTACCCGGAGCCGGCGCGCCCCATCGAGGCCTCGACGAATCTGCGGCTTTCGCTCGCCGCGGGAGGCTCGGATTGCTAGAGTCACGCGCCGAACCTAGGGAAATGCCGGGCAATGACGCAAGCCAATACAGCGGTTGACGCTACCCTCGACGCTACCGGACTGTTGTGCCCATTACCGGTATTGAAGGCGCGCAGGGCCTTAAAGCCGCTTTCCCCTGGCGCGGTGCTGGAAGTACTCGCGACCGACCCGGGCGCGACGAAGGATTTCGAGCACTTCTGTGCGACGACCGGGTGCGAATTGCTCGAAGCGAGCGAGCAGCCCGGGGGTGTCCTCCGCTTTCGCATGCGCAAACCCGGCTGAAGCCGCGCGATGGCTCCGATCATCACGATGCCGCGGTTGATGGCCGTCGGCGGCGGCGCCCTGGCCGAGCTTCCGGGCACATTGCAGCGGCTCGCGTTGACAAAACCTTTGGTCGTCACCGATCCTTTTCTACTGCACTCCGGCCATCTCGAGCGAGTAACCCAGACCCTCGATGAGACCGGCATCCCGTGGCGGGTGTTTTCAGACACTGTCGCGGACCCGACAACGGCAGTCGTCGAAACGGGCACCCGCCAGCTCGCTGAGGACAGCTACGACTGCCTCGTTGCAGTCGGCGGCGGCAGTTCGATCGACACGGCGAAAGCGATGTCGGTGCTTGCCGCGAATGGCGGGCATCTGCGGGAATACAAGGTTCCGGCAGACATTTCGAAAGCAGGTCCGCCGGTCGTCGCGATCCCGACGACGGCCGGGACCGGCTCGGAAGTGACGCGCTTTACCGTTATTACCGACACCCAGACAGACGAGAAGATGCTGATCGCCGGGCTCGCCTGCTGCCCGGTTGCGGCGATTGTCGATTACGAGCTCACGCTGACGATGCCGCTGCGGCTGACTGCCGACACCGGGCTCGACAGTCTGACCCA
>Ga0308309_10000347_pt1 | contig 31193 bp, 28 predicted proteins | sample HubBroMetageWFT5_FD_192491 | JGI IMG/M metagenome (GOLD analysis project Ga0308309, IMG submission 192491) | Warmed and freeze-thawed soil microbial communities from the Hubbard Brook experimental Forest, New Hampshire - Hubbard Brook CCASE Soil... | ecosystem: Environmental > Terrestrial >...
AGGCCGCTCGAGGCGATGACCCCCGACAGGCGAACCACGGGAACGACCGGCCCGCGACGAAAGCGGTCTTTTAACCAACCCAGCATGGCCGGCACTGTCGCGGCGCCTGCCTCAGAAGGCAAGCGGCGCGGCGTGACGCAGGACCGCCTCGGCCGCCTCGGTGTAGCCGCCCTCCGGCTGGTGCAGCACCAGCGGTGGTGTCTCGATGCGCTGCAGGCTGCCGGCCCGGCGGGCCCGTATCAGCACGCGCGCCGCCGGCGGCAGGCGCTTGATGGCGACGTCGCCCCAGCCCAGTCGGACCAGGTGAGTCACGACCTCCTCCAGCCGGTCGCTGCGCTGAATGATGAGCACGGTACCTGCAGATTTAGCCGCGGCGGTCGCCACCGCGAGCCAGCGCGCCAAATCGGCGCTCGATTCGACGGTAGCCAGCGCCTTGCTCGGATCGGGCGAGGGATCGGCGACGGCGGCCGCCAGGTAGGGCGGATTGGTCGCAACGTAGTCGAATTTCCCAAGATCGGACGGCAGCGGCCGGGCGAGATCGTGAATGATCGTTCGCACGCGCTCGCTCAGGCCGTTCAGGGTAGCATTGCGTTCGGCCAAATCTGCCAGCGCGGGTTGCACTTCAACGCCCACCACCGAACAGCCGCGGACGCGCGCGGCGAGGCAGAGGCCGACGGCGCCGGCGCCCGCGCCGAGATCGAGGACGCGCTGGCCGGCCGCCGCCTCGATGGCGGCGGCCAGCAGCACGGCGTCGACGGCGACACGGTAGCCGCGACGGGGCTGCAACAACCGCACGCGGCCGCCCAGCAGTGCGTCTTCGGTCAGCTTCGGTTCCATGCTACGGATCATGTCACGACATCGTGTCGCAACAATCGGCCTTATCAGGGGGATTATCCTTACAGCATGGCTACCGTCGTCTCCCTCGAAGGCAAGCGCAAGACGCCGAGCCTGGAGCCGCTCCTGTCGCTCTGTGCCGACGACATGACGCAAGTCGATCGCGAGATCCTGGCGCGGATGCGCTCGCCGGTGGCGCTGATTCCCGAGCTTGCCAACCACCTGGTCGGCGCCGGCGGCAAGCGCATGCGGCCGCTGCTGACGGTCGCCGCCGCGCGGTTGTGCGGCTACGTCGCCACCGACGACCGCCACATCAAGCTCGCGACCTGCGTCGAGTTCATCCATTCCGCCACCCTGCTGCACGACGACGTGGTCGATGTCAGCACGCTTAGGCGCGGCAAGCCGTCGGCCAACTCGGTGTGGGGCGACAAGGCCTCGGTGCTGGTCGGCGACTTCCTGTTCACCCGCGCCTTCGAGCTGATGGTCGATGTCGGCTCGCTCGATGTCCTGGCTGTGCTGTCGCGCGCTTCCTCGACCATCGCCGAGGGCGAGGTGTTGCAGCTCGTGAGCCAGCGCGACATCAGCACGCCCGAAGCGACCTATCTCGAAGTGATCAAGGCAAAGACCGCCAAATTGTTCGCCGCGGCCGCCGAAGTCGGCGCCATGGTCGCCGGCCGCAACGGGCCCGAGCGGGTGGCGCTGCAAAGCTTCGGCATGAATCTCGGCATTGCTTTCCAGCTCGTCGACGACGCGCTCGACTATGCCGGCCGTGAGGCCCAGCTCGGCAAGACCGTCGGCGACGATTTCCGCGAGGGCAAGATCACCCTGCCGGTGATCCTGGCCTTCCTGCGCGGCCGCACCGTCGAACGCGAGTTCTGGAAGCGCACCATCGAGAAGCTCGATCAGCGCGACGGCGACCTCGAGCAGGCCAAGATCCTGATCGACCGCCATGGCGCGCTCGCCGACACGCTGGAGCGCGCTCGCCACTACGGCGCCATGGCGCGCGATGCGTTGGGACTCTTCCCCGACACGTCGCTCAAGGCCGCCCTGCTCGAGGCCGTCGACTTCGCGATCGACCGCGCGCACTGAGCGCAGCTGCCAAAAACTGCTAAGAAAGCGGGATGGCCGCCAATCACATCCTCGCCATCGACCAGGGCACCACCAGCACACGGGTCATCGTGTTCGATGCCTCGGGCCGGCCGGCGGCGTCGGCGCAGAAGGAGCTGCCGCAGATCTTCCCCAAGCCGGGCTGGGTCGAGCACGATCCCGAGCAGATCTGGTCGGCGACGGTCGAGGTCTGCCGCGCGGCGCTCGCCCGTGCCAAGCTCGACGCCACGGCACTGGCCGGCATCGGCATCACCAACCAGCGCGAGACCACGGTCGTGTGGGACCGCACCACCGGCAAGCCGATCCACAACGCCATCGTCTGGCAGGATCGCCGCACCGCCCAGCGCTGCGATGACTTGCGCCGCGCCGGCGACGAAGAGGAGATCACGGCCAAGACCGGCCTGATCCTCGATCCGTATTTCTCCGGCACCAAGATCGCCTGGATCCTCGATCACGTGGCCGGCAGCCGTGATGCGGCGGAGAAGGGCGCGCTCGCCGCCGGCACCATCGAATGCTTCCTGCTGTGGCGGCTGACCGGCGGCAAGGTCCATGCGAGCGACGCCACCAATGCCAGCCGCAGTCTGCTGCTCGACATCCACAGCGGCGCCTGGGATGCGGACCTTCTGAAGCTGATCGGCGTGCCGCGCGCCCTGTTGCCGAAGGTCGTCGATTGCTCGGGCGAGTTGGGCGTTGCCGTGGCCGACATCCTCGGCGCGCCGGTGCCGGTGCTCGGCATGGCGGGCGACCAGCAGGCCGCGACCGTGGGCCAGGCCTGCATCAAGCCCGGCATGGTGAAGGCGACCTACGGCACGGGCTGCTTTGCGCTCCTGAACACCGGCAGCATCGCCATGCGTTCGCACAATCGCCTGCTCACCACCATCGCCTATCAACTTGCCGGCCGGCGAACCTATGCGCTGGAGGGCAGCATCTTCGTGGCGGGGGCGGCCGTGCAGTGGCTGCGCGATGGACTCGGCCTGATCGAGACGTCGTCCGAGGTCGAGGCCGTCGCCCAGGGCGCCAAAGCGGGCCATGGCGTCTACATGGTGCCGGCGTTCGTCGGTCTCGGCGCCCCGTACTGGGATGCCGGTGCGCGCGGCGCGTTGCTGGGCCTCACCCGCGATAGCGGGCCGGCGGAGATCGCGGCAGCCACGCTCGATTCGGTCTGCTACCAGACGCGCGACCTCGTCGAGGCGATGCGCGGCGACGGCGCCCAGATCGACGAGCTGCGCGTCGACGGCGGCATGGTGGTGAACGACTCGCTGATGCAGCGGCTGGCCGACACCGTCGGTACGCCGGTCGAGCGGCCGAGGGTGACGGAAACCACGGCACTTGGAGCCGCTTTCCTGGCCGGCCTGCAGGCCGGTCTCTGGCCATCCCTGGATGCACTGTCGAAGAGCTGGGCGCTCGACCGCGCCTTCCCGCCGGCCGAGGACGCCGCCTCGCGCGACCGCCGCTATGCCGGCTGGAAGGATGCCGTGCGCCGGGTGCGCAGTTCCTGATTGCTGCCGAGCGGCGGCGCCATTAGGTTGCGCCCGCCATGAAGAGCCGTTCGAACCCCGTCTATTGCGGCGTCGACACCATCGATCTCGCCCAGGCCACCAAGCTCATCCAGTGCATTGCCGGCGGGCCGAAACCGGTCGTCGGCGGCATCAAGCTCGGGCTGGAATTCTTCCTGGCGCACGGCGCCCCGGGCGTGCGCTATGCCTTTCCAGCGCCGGTCCGCGCCACCGGCGTGGGCTTCTTCCTCGACCTCAAGCTGCATGACATTCCCAACACCGTGGCCGGCGGCATCCGCGCCGTGGTCGAGCTCGCGCCCACCTTCATCACCATCCACGCCAGCGGCGGCCAGGAAATGCTGAAGGCGGCGGTGGACGAAGCCGGCACGCAGGCGGCCCGGTACGGCGTGCCGCGGCCGAAGCTTTTGGGCGTGACCGTGCTCACCTCGCTCGACCGTTCCGATCTCGAAGCCACGGGCGTCCATGCCGACCCGTCCGATCAGGTGCTGCGCCTGGCGGACTTGGCGCATGCCAGCGGCCTCGATGGCGTGATCTGCTCGCCGCTCGAGATCGCCGCCCTGCGCCGGCAGTGTGGCCCCGATTTCGTGCTGATGGTGCCCGGCATCCGGCCCGTCGGCAGCGTCGCCAATGACCAGAAACGGGCCATGACGCCGCGCCAGGCGGTCGACCTCGGCGCCACCAACCTGGTGGTCGGCCGGCCGATCTACCTGGCGGCCGATCCGCGCGCCGCGGCCGAAGCCATCGCGCGCGAGGCCGGAGTCAACGACCTATGAGCGGGGAAGCCCCAGTGGAGGCAAAGATCTGCGGCCTGTCGACGCCGGAGACGGTCGACGCCGCTGTCAGATTCGGCGCGCGCTGGGTGGGTTTCGCGACCTATCCGCGCTCGCCGCGCCATGTCGCCTCCAACGATGTGCTGAAGGCGCTGGGCGCGCGGGTGCCCCAAGGCGTCGGCCGGGTCGGCTTTTTCGTCGACCCCGACGATGCGCTGCTCGACGAGCGGCTGTCGACCGGTGCCATCGACGTGCTGCAGCTCCATGGCGCAGAGACGCCGGAGCGCGTCGCCGCGATCAAGCTGCGCACCGGCAAGCCGGTGATGAAAGTGATCAAGATCGCCGAAGCCGGCGACGTCGAGCGCGGCATCGTGGCCTATGCGAGTGTGGCAGACCGGCTGATGTTCGACGCCGCCGAAGGCACCCTGCCCGGCGGCAATGCGCGCGCGTTCGACTGGACGATCCTCTCTGGCCGCGCCGTGCCGCTGCCGTGGTTCCTGGCCGGCGGTCTCACGCCCGACAATGTCGCCGACGCCGTGAAGGTCACCGGCGCGCGCGCCGTTGACGTTTCCTCTGGCGTCGAATCGAGCCGAGGTGTGAAATCGATCGACTTGATCCGCGCCTTCCTCGATCGGGTGAAGGCGCTCTGAGGGGAGCCAAACATGAAAACCGAACGGCGGCTGAAGGAACTCGGCGTCGAGCTCACCAAGCCGACATCGCCGATGGCCAACTACGTGAACGCCGTGCGCACCGGCAACCTGCTCTATCTCGCGGGCAAGGGCCCCGGCCTGCCCGGCCATCCGCTGCCGGTCGGCAAGGTCGGCCGCGACTTCACCAAGGAACAGGGCTACGAGTATGCGCGCCAGACAGGCTTGAGTTTGATCGCCGTCATGAAGGCGGAGTTGGGCGACCTCGATCGGGTCAAGCGCATTGTCAAAGTTCTGGGCATGGTCAACGCTACGCCGGAATTCGGCGAGCAGCCCGAAGTGATCAACGGTTGTTCCGATCTTTTCGTCACCGTGTTCGGCGATCGCGGCCGCCATGCGCGTTCGGCGGTCGGCATGGGCTCGTTGCCGCGCGGCATTCCGGTCGAGATCGAGGTGATCGTCGAGGTCAACGCGGCGCCGGCTCGAGGCCCCACCGCCGCCGCGCGCAAGTCGGCGCAAAGGGCCAAAAGGAAATCGGCCAAGACCAAGCGCAGGTAGGGCTTTTGACCGACCCCTGTCGGGACTGCTAAGTCCGCGTCCCGACAGGAACAGCGATGCCAGTCTCACCCAACAGTTTCCGTACCGGCCCCGACGAGCGCGGGCATTTCGGTCTTTTCGGCGGCCGCTACGTCGCCGAGACCCTGATGCCGCTCATCCTCGAGCTGGAAAAGGCCTATACCGAGGCCAAGGCCGATCCGCAGTTCCAGGGCGAGCTGAATTATCTCCTGGCGCATTATGCCGGCCGCCCGAGCCCGCTCTACTACGCCGAGCGGCTGACCAGGCACCTCGGCGGCGCCAAAGTCTACTTCAAGCGCGACGAGCTCAATCACACCGGCAGCCACAAGATCAACAACGTGCTGGGCCAGGTGCTTTTGGCCAAGCGCATGGGCAAGACGCGGGTGATCGCCGAGACCGGCGCGGGCCAGCACGGCGTCGCCACCGCGACGGCCTGCGCATTGTTCGACATCCCCTGCGTGGTGTTCATGGGTTCGGTCGACGTCGACCGCCAGTCGCCCAATGTCGTGCGCATGAAAATGCTGGGCGCCGAAGTGCGGCCGGTGACGGCGGGCTCCTCGACGCTGAAGGACGCCATGAACGAGGCGCTGCGCGACTGGGTCGCGACCTGCGAGACGACCTTCTACTGCATCGGCACGGTGGCGGGCCCCCATCCCTATCCGGCGATGGTGCGCGACTTCCAGTGCGTGATCGGCAATGAGGTGCGCAAGCAGATCATGGAGATGGAAGGGCGCCTGCCCGACACCCTGGTGGCCTGCATCGGCGGCGGCTCGAACGCCATGGGCCTGTTCCATCCCTTCCTCGACGACAAGAGCGTGCGCATCATCGGTGTCGAGGCGGGCGGCAAGGGCGTCGAGACCGGCGAGCATGCCGCGTCGTTGACCGGCGGCCGCCCCGGCGTGCTGCACGGCAACCGAACCTATCTGCTGCAGGACAAGGAAGGCCAGATCACCGAGGCGCATTCGATCTCGGCTGGCCTCGACTATCCCGGCATCGGCCCCGAGCACTCCTGGCTGAAGGAGCAGGGCAGGGTCGAATACGTGTCGGCGACCGACAACGAGGCGCTCACCGCCTTCCAGCTCCTGTGCAAGCTCGAAGGCATCATTCCCGCGCTCGAGCCCGCCCATGCGCTTGCCCACGTCACCAAGCTCGCGCCGACTTTGCCCAAGGACAATCTGCTGGTGATGAATCTCTGCGGCCGCGGCGACAAGGACGTGTTCGCCGTCGCTGAGCGGTTGGGCATGAAGATCTGACCATGAGCCGCATCGTCCGACGCTTCGCCCAGCTCAAGGCCGACAAGCGCGCCGGTCTCGTGACCTATGTCAGCGCCGGCGATCCTAATGTCGACATCAGCTATCAGATCCTGAAGGGCCTGCCCGGGGCCGGCGCCGACCTGATCGAGCTCGGCATGCCGTTTACCGATCCGATGGCCGACGGTCCCTCGATCCAGCTCGCCGGCCAGCGCGCGCTCAAGGCCGGCATCACGGTCGACGCCACCTTCGACATGGTGCGCCGTTTCCGCAAGGAGACGGGCGATGACGCCACGCCCATCCTGCTGATGGGCTACTACAACCTGGTGTATCAGCGTGGCCCCGGGCGCTTCTGCAAGGAAGCGGCGGCGGCGGGAGTCGACGGTTTCATCCTGGTCGACCTGCCGCCCGAGGAAGCCGACGAGCTGAAGCCGCATGCCGTGGCGAGCGGCCTCGACACGGTGCTGCTGACCGCGCCCACGACCGACGACAAGCGCCTGCCGGCAGTGCTGAAATATTCCTCGGGCTTCGTCTATTTCGTCTCCGTGCTCGGAATCACCGGCACCAAGTCGGCGACCGAGGACGCAGTCGCCGCGCATGTCGAGCGCATCAGGCGCCACACCAAGCTGCCGGTGGGCGTGGGCTTCGGCATCAAGACACCGGACCAGGCGGCCGCCGTGGCGCGCCATGCCGATGCTGCCGTCGTCGGCACGGCCATCGTCGATCGCGTGAAGGCGGGCCTCGACGGCAACGGCAAGCCCAAGCCCGATCTCGTGCCGGGCGTCTTCACCTTCATCAAGGCGCTTGCAGAAGGTGTGCGCAGCGTGCGCAAAGCCTAGTCGTCGTCATCGCCGTGTAATGCGGCGGGACATTTCGCCGCCCTTCCGATTCGCGCTGTGACCATTCACGCCATCGCGCGTTCCGTCATGGTTGGGTCACGATCGCGTCCTCATATGCGCCTCGACACACCGACGAGGAGAATGAGCATGCAGCGCGACTCCACCGACCGGAAGGACAGGCTTCACGAGAGCTTCACCGCGGCGCTGGCTCTTCTCGATGCCGGGCATCGCGAGCCCGATCGCTGGGAAGAAGAGTGCCTGTCCTACGCGTTGGGGGCGATGGCCTGCGGCATGTACCTGGTGGCTGAGGTCGAGCTCGCTGCGTTCCGACGGCCGCTCGCCGAACGATCGCCGGAAGTCATCGCCGCCCTGGCGGCAAAGCCCGCGCGCTTCACCAAGGCGATGCTGCGCCATGGCCTGGATTACGTGCAGCAGCATTATGGGCAGCCCTCGACCGTCGACGAAGTGCCGCCGGCACTCGCCGCCGGCCAGCGCGCCTTCCAGTCTTCTCTTGTCGCCCTCCGCTAGGCTTGCGCTTCCTCTTCATCGTCATCGAACAACAGGTCGGCGACGAAGGAATTGGTCTTGCGCTCCCAGCCGAAGGTCGAGGTCTGGCCGTGACCGGGCACGAAGGTGATGTCGTCGCCCAGCGGCCATAGCCGCTTGCGAATCGAGTTCAGCAACTGATCGTGATTGCCGCGCGGAAAGTCCGTGCGGCCGATCGAGCCGCGGAACAGCACGTCGCCCACGAAGGCGACTTTCGCCGGCTTGTGCACGAACACGACATGGCCTGGTGTGTGGCCGGGGCAGTGCACGACATCGAAGGTGAGGTTGCCGAGGCTCACCGTCTCGCCGCCCTCGAGCCAGCGGTCGGGCACGAAGGGCTTGTAGATAGGGAAGTTGTACTTTCGGCCGGAGTCGGGCAGGCCCTCGATCAGGAACAGGTCGTCGCGATGCGGGCCCTCGATCTTAACCCCGTAATGGTCGGCCATGGTGCCGGCGGCCGAGGCATGGTCGACATGGCCATGGGTCAGCAGGACCTTCGTCACCTTGATGCCCTGCTCGGCGATCGCCTGCTTCAGCACGTCGAAATCGCCGCCCGGGTCGACGGCGGTGCCCTCCATGGTTTCGTCGCACCAGGCGATGGAGCAGTTCTGCTGAAACGGCGTGACGGGGGCGATCAGGACCTTGAGCATGGCACCGATCTAATGCCTCCCGCCCTCGCGTGGAAGGGCGTATGCTGGAGGCTCTCATGCATCGGCGGCAATGAACCTGCGTCTTCTGCTTTGCATCCTGGGCTTGATCAGCCTCGCGGCCGCCCCCTCCCGGGCCCAGATCGCCGCCGTGGCCTCGCCCTCGGGCCCCGTCCAGGCCGGGCCCTACGTCGTGGTCGATGCCGCCACGGGCGAGACGCTGCTGGAACGCAACGCCGGGGCTTACTGGTATCCGGCCTCGCTCACCAAGATGATGACGCTCTATATCGTCTTCGAGGAGCTGAAGGCAGGCCGCCTCACACTGGCCACGCCGGTCCCGTTCTCCGAGTATGCCCGCTCGATGCCGCCGACCAAGCTCGGCCTGGGCGCCGGCCAGACGGTAACGGTCGAGCAGGGCGTGCAGTCGCTGGTGGCGCATTCGGCCAATGACGCGGCAACGGCGTTCGGCGAGTTGATCTCGGGCTCCTCTCCGGCCTTTGCCCAGCGCATGACCGAGACGGCAGCGCGGCTCGGCATGAACGCCACCCAGTTCCGCAACGCCAACGGACTGCCTGATCAGGGCCAGATGACTACGGCGCGCGACATGGCGATCCTGGCGATGGCTCTGGTCAAGCAATTCCCGGAATATTACGGCTACTTCCACACCCAGCAGTTCATGCTTGGCAAGATGAGGATCGGGCCGGGCATCAAGTTCCTCGATCTCTACGCACCCTACGCCGACGGGTTGAAGACCGGCTTCATCTGCGCCTCGGGCTTCAACATCGTGGGCAGCGCGGTGCGTGACGGGCGTCGGCTGATCGCGGTGGCATTCGGCTTCCGCCGCTCCGACTTGCGCGATGAGTTCATCGTTCGCCTGTTCGACGAGGCCTACGCGCTGAAGACCGGCGGCAACCGGCCCAAGATCTGGCAGTTGCGCGATGGCGACGGCGGCCCGGGCACGGTGTTCGCTCTGGGCGAATGCGGCGGCATCCGCTACGACATGCCGGGCGATGCGGTCTGGCTCGGTACCTATGGCGACTGGAAAACGGCGCGGCACGTCTACGACACCGGCCAGGCCGATCTTGTGCGGCTGGGAGTCGCGCGACTCGGCAAGGAGTGGATCCTGCCCGTCACCGCCAACAAGGCGACCCGGCAAGCCGCGATCATCGCCGACCTCGAACCCGCCGCGGCGCAAAGGCTCTGTGCCGACTACCAGGCGCGGAAATTGTTCTGCCAGGTGAAGAAACCTGAGGAAATCGTGCCGCCGTTCGGTGCCTTCTGGCGCTGACGGCGTCGATCTTGGCCGGCCCTGCCATTCGTGCGATACCGCCGCCATGAACTGGCTGACCAATTTTGTCCGCCCCAAGCTCAGGGCGCTGGTCTCGCGCAAGGAGGCGCCTGAGAATCTCTGGCTGAAATGTCCCAAGTGCGAACAGATGCTGTTCATGCGCGACTGGGAAGCCAACCAGGAAGTCTGCAATCATTGCGGCCATCACATGCGGATCCGTCCGCTGAAGCGCCTGCCGCACCTCTTCGATGAGGGCAAATACGAGTTGCATCCGTTGCCCCGCGTCACGGTGGATCCCTTGAAATTCCGCGACACCAAGCGCTACGACGCGCGGCTCAAGGAGGCGCAGGCCAAGGCCGAGGGCACGACCGATGCGCTGGTGGTGGCGAGCGGCCCGATCGGCGGTCGCATAGCGGTCGTGGCGCTGCTCGACTTCGGCTTCATGGGCGGCTCGATGGGCACCGCGGTGGGCGAGGGGCTGGTGATGGCGGCCGACCTCGCCGTGGCGCGCAAGGCGCCGCTGATCGTCTTCTCCGCCTCCGGTGGAGCGCGCATGCAGGAGGGCATCCTGTCGCTGATGCAGCTCACCCGCACCACCATCGCCGTGCGCAAGGTGAAGGAGGCGGGCCTGCCCTACATTGTCGTGCTGACCGATCCCACGACCGGCGGCGTCTCGGCTTCGTTCGCCATGCTGGGCGACGTCCATATCGCCGAACCCGATGCCATCATCGGCTTCGCCGGTCCGCGCGTGATCCAGGACACGATCCGCCAGGAACTGCCGCCCGGCTTCCAGCGCTCGGAATACCTGCTGGAGCACGGCATGGTCGACGCCGTCGTGCATCGCCACAAGCTGCGCGAGACGCTGATCCGGCTGGTCTCGCTGTTCATGGATCCCGTCACGTCGGAGGGCCGCGGCCTGGCCGTCGCGGTCCGCTGAGTGCAATCCACCGGACCGGCCATGATCGATCCGCTTCTGGAGCGCGTCATGCGGCTCCATCCGCGATCGATCGATCTCGGGCTGGAGCGCATCGAACGACTGCTTGAGGCGCTGGGATCGCCGCAGCGCAAGCTGCCGCCGGCGATCCATGTCGCGGGCACCAACGGCAAGGGCTCGCTGGTCGCCTATCTGCGCGCCATGGCCGAGGCGGCGGGCTATCGCGTGCACGTCTACACCTCGCCGCATCTCGTGCGATTCAACGAGCGCATTCGCGTCGCCGGTCGCCTGATCGAAGACGACACGCTCGATGCCATCCTGACGGAGTGCGAGGAAGCCAATCAGGAAAAACCCATCACCTTCTTCGAGATCACCACGGCCGCAGCCTATCTCGCCTTCTCGCGCGTGCCGGCCGATCTCACGGTGATCGAGGTCGGCATGGGCGGTCGCTACGACGCCACCAACGTGATCGATCCCGTGCTCTCGGCCATCACGCCGATCGGCTATGACCACACGGGCTTCCTCGGCGACAAGCTCGAGGGCATCGCTGCGGAGAAGGCCGGAATCCTCAAGCACGCCGTGCCGGGCGTGGTCGGCCGTCAGCGCGAGGTAAGCGCCCGGGTGATCGCCGACGAGGCGAGCAAACTTGCCGCACCGCTCTTCCGCATGGGTCGCGAATGGCGGGTGACGCCGACTTCCGCCGGCTTCCGCTACGAAAGCGACCTTCTGGGCCTCGACCTGCCGGCGCCGGCGCTGGTCGGTGCGCATCAGATCGACAATGCTGCGACGGCGGTCGCCTGCATCGAGCGGCTGCGCGCCGCGCAGTTCCGCATCGACGATGCGGCGGTCGCCAAGGGGCTTGTCTCGGTCGACTGGCCGGCCAGACTGCAGAAGCTGTCGCGCGGTCCGCTGGTCGAGGCCGTGCCGCCCGGCGGCGAGCTCTGGCTCGATGGCGGCCACAACGAGGATTGCGGCATCGCATTGGCACGCCAGGCAGCGGAGTGGGCCAAGGAGCCGGCGCCGCTGCCGCTCTACCTGATCTTCGGCATGCTCACGACCAAGGACGCCGCGGGCTTCCTGCGGCCGCTGGCACGGCACGCCCGTAGCGCACGCGCCGTGCCGATCCAAGGCCACGCCGCCTATACGCCGCAGGAAGCCTGCGCACGGGCGGCCGAGGTCGGCCTGGATTGCGTGCCCGCAAACGACATCGGCGCGGCGCTGGAAGACCTGTTGGCCACCCAGCCCGCGCCGATGCGCATCCTGATCTGCGGGTCGCTCTACGTCGCGGGTGAAGTGCTGGCCCGCAACGGCTGAACGATCAGCTAACTAACGACGGTGTTGATCCAGCTCACCAGCTTCTGCTTGGGCTCGGCGCCGATCTTGGTCGCGGCGACCTGGCCGTTCTTGAACAGCAGCAGCGTGGGGATCGAGCGGACGCCATAGCGCGACGGCGTCGTCGGATTCTCGTCGATGTTGACCTTCACCACCTTGAGCTTGCCGTCCATCTCCTTGGAGATGTCCTCCAGCGAGGGGCCGATCATGCGGCACGGCCCGCACCACTCCGCCCAGAAGTCGACCAGGACGGGCGTGTCGGACTTCAGGACTTCCTGCTCGAAGGAAGTATCGGTTGCTTTGACGGTCATAATGGGTTCTCCCAAAAACACTACAGGCCGGTCGATGGACCGGCGCCGCCCTTGGACCCCAAGCTAGGAACAGCAACCGCGCGAGTCAAGATGCGGCCGCGTAAGGCATTGATTTGGCGAGCGTTTCGGCGTCGATTTCCATCAGCAAAGGTGCCGCCGTCCACAGGAGAAAAGCCCTTACGGTATGGCCGGGATAGATGCCGGCGAGCAGCACGCGATAAAGCGCGAGTTGCCGGCGATAGGCGAGCGCCACATCCGACGCCGATTGCGGCGGCGGCCGGTTGGTCTTGTAGTCGACGATCAGCACTTCGCTCGGGGAGACGGCCAGCCGGTCGACCTGGCCGCTGACGGTGAAGGTGCCACGCGGCGTCTTCACCGTGCCGATCAGCGGCACCTCGGCGCGCGAGCCTTCGGCGAACAGAGCGGCATGACCCGGCGCTTCGGTGACGGCGAGCACCTCCTCGGTCCATTGCGCGATCTCCTCATCGGTCAATCCATGCGCCTGATGGGCGAGGAAGCGCTCTGCGGCAGGCGCGCGCGCCGCGGCCGGCAGCGCGGGCAGGTGGCGCAGCAGTTCGTGCAGCAGGCGGCCGCGTTGCCAGCGCCGGGAGTCTTCGAGTGCCAGCGGGCTGAAAGCCCGCGGGCTTGTGCGACCTTCGTCCGGCAGCGGTTGCGACGGCGCCAGCGGCGCCGGCGGGTCGGGCTCGGTTGGGGCGGGCTGGCGCACCCAGGGTTCGAGTTTGGCCGCCGCCTCCAGAGGCAATTCGGCCTGCTCGGGCAGCTCGATCTGGCCGGCATTGGTGAGCTCGTAGCCATCGCCCGCCCACCCTTCCGGGCCGAGCAGCGTCGTGAAGTCGAACGTGCGCGGCAGGGCGCTGCCGGCCTCGCTGCTTGCCCTGAAGCCTGCCTCGATGCGCTCGTACCAGCAGCCGCGATCCGGCTTCTTCGCACCGACCCAGCCGCCGACATAAAGCCGATCCTCGGCGCGGGTCATGGCGACATAGAGCAGGCGGTTCTGCTCCTCGAGCGCGCGCTCGCGCGCCTGGGCACGCCAACGGCGCGCGGCCTCATTGGCATCGTCGGCGCGCGGCAGCCACAGCCGGGCCTCGCCGTCGGCGCCGGCCAGCAGGCGCTCGGCGTCGCGCGGCACGCGGGTCGTGTCGGGCAGGTAGACGATCGGCGCCTGCAGGCCCTTCGATGCATGCACCGTCAGGATGCGCACTTCGCGGCGGCGGTTCTGGTCGAGATCGCGCTTGATCTCGCCGCCGCCGGCTTCGAACCAGCGCAGGAAGCCCTGCAGCGAGCTGCCCTCGGCGCGCTGATATTGCAGCGCCCGCGCCAGCAGCTCGTCGATCGGGTCGGCGGCCTCGCGGCCCAGCCGCTCCAGCAGGGCCACGCGACCGCCTTCGGGTCCGAGCGCCTCGGCGAAGAAATCGAACGGCGTGACGTAATCGGCGCGCTTAAGCCAGGCCGACAGCCGCGCATGGGCGGCGGTGAAGGAGGCGTCGCCCGCACGCGCGCGCAGGGCCCGCCAGAGATGGCCGCTGCGCTGCCATGCCAGGGTGAAGAGCTGCTCCTCGTTGAGGCCGATCAGCGGCGATTTCAGGAGGCAGGCAAGGTTGAGATCGTCCTGCGGCAGCAGCACGAAGCGCGCCGCAGCCAGTAGATCCTGGATCGCGAGCTCCTTGCCCAAGTTCAGGCGGTCGACGCCTGCCACCTCGATTCCCTCGCGCTTCAGGGCGCGCACCAGCGCATTCACGAACTCGTTGCGCCGCCGCACCAGCACCATGAAATGGCCGGCATGCAGCAGCTCGCCTTTGCGCGCGCGCTGCTCGCGGCCGATCAGGCTTTTGGCGTGGACGGCGATCAGGTGGGCGAGGCGCTCGTGCGGCAGCGCCAGCGCGCCGCGCGGACCTTCGAGGTTGGTCGTGTCGATTTCGGCCTCGGGCGCACTGACCAGCGGCCACAGCTCGACCCGGCCGGGCTCGTTCTTTCGGCTGGGCAGATGGGTCATGCCGCCCGGCTCAGCGACACCGCGTGCCGCTTCGACCTCGCCGAATACCCAATCGACCGCGTCGAGGACGGCGGGCGTCGAGCGGAACGAGACGTTGAGCTCGACCGGCATGAAATCGTGCAAGGCGATGCGGCTCTGTTCGGCGAACCATTCGCGCATCTCCTTGAGCTTGCGCGGATCGGCGCGCTGGAAGCCGAAGATCGACTGCTTGGTGTCGCCCACGGCAAACACGGTGCGGCTGCGCTCGACCGCGCCCCGGCCGACGAAGAACTCCTCGGTCAGGCGGCGGATCACCTCCCACTGGTCGGGGTTGGTGTCCTGCGCTTCGTCGACCAGCACGTGGTCGATGCCGCCATCGAGCTTGTAGAGCACCCAGGCGGCACTCGCGGCACTCTCGAGCAGGCGCCGCGTGGCCACGATCAGGTCGTCGTAGTCGAGCGCCGCGCGCCGCCGCTTGGTGTGGGAATAGCGGCCGGCGATGTCGAGGCCGAGCCGCAGCAGCGCCAAGGTGTGCTCGACCAGCGCCGCGCCATTGATACGGTCGAGCAGGGCTGCCAGGCGCTCGGCCTCTTTCTGAAGGACTGCCTCGATGTCGGGCATAGCGTCGATCGCAGCCTTGGTCGCGAGTCGCTTCGGGATCGAGCCCTCCTTGGTAAAGAACACCCGCTTGTAGGCTGGCAAAAGACTTGGCCGTCCTTCGGCATCCACCAGCCATTGGTTGATCAGCCCGGCCCGCGAGACATCCGTCTTGCCGCCCTTGGCCAAGGCGCGGGCTGCCGTCTGCAACGAAGCGGCGTCGAACGCCGTCTCGAGGCAGGCAGTGCTCGTCAGCCCTCCGACGGTGTCGTCGGCCGAACACCCCATCTCGCGCGCCAGCCGTGCCTGCACGCGGCGCAGTCCGGCTTCGTCGCCGATGCGCGCGAGCAACCAGGCGCGTTCGCCCAAAAGCCGGGTCATGAGCTCGGCGTACTCGGCGATCGAGATCCGGCCGGCCACCGCGGCCAGCGCATCGACCAGGGCAGGCGGCGCATCGCGGCGGGCCAGCGCCTCCATCTGCTCGTCCTGGGCATGACGCAACAGCGTCTGCGCCTCGGCCTCGTCGAGCACCTCGAAGCCCGGCGCCACGCCCGCCTCGAGGGGAAAGCGCTTCAGCAGCGCCTGGCAGAAGGCGTGGATGGTGAGGATGTTGATGCCGCCCGGCGCGTCGAGCACGCGTGCGAACAGGCGGCGCGCCGCAATACGCTCCGCAGGATCGGGCGTGCGGTCGATGAGCTGCTCGACCTCCTCGTCGAGCTTGGCCTGCGGGGCGAGCGCCCAGCGTCCGAGCTGGCTCGCCAGACGATTGCGCATTTCGGCGGCCGCCGCCTTGGTGAAGGTGAGGCAAAGGATGCGCTCGGGTTTGACGCCGTCCAGCAGCAGGCGCGTCACGCGATCGGTCAGCACCTTGGTCTTGCCGGTGCCGGCGTTGGCCTCGACCCAGGCCGAGTGGCCCGGCGTCGTGGCGCGCCGCTGCGCGTCGGTTGCCAGACCCAGCGGATCGAACGCCGCGCTCATTCCTCGCCACCGCCCGCGGTCGACCATTCGGCGACGCGCTCGAGATGGGCGTAGTCGTTGAAGTGCGGGATGAATTCCGGCCACGGCAGGGCGGCATAGGGCGTCGCGGGATTGGCGAAGTGCTGGACCATCTTGGCGACCAGCGCCAGCATCGCCGGGACCAGCTGCTCGCTGTCCTTGATCTCCCTGACCTCGCCGCCATTGCCCAAGCCGTTGGCCTGCCAATAGGAGAGGTGCACGGCGCGCGCCTTGCCCTTGATCTTCTCGAAGCCGCCTCGCTCGGCCATCGCCGCCTCGAGCAGGAGCTGCGGCGCGAACAGGCCCTCCAGTTCCTTGGGCGAGGGGACGCGGCCGGTCTTGTAGTCGATGATCTCCCAGCCGCCGGGCTCGATCTCGTCGATACGGTCGGCCCGCGCTTCGATGCGCAACGGCCGGCCGGTTGGCCCGACGGTGAGGGCGCCGTCGGTTTCGCTGGCCAGCAGCCTGGTGCCCGCCGCGCGTCGGGCATTCTCGGTGCCGACGAACCAGCGCGCCAGACGCTGGAAGCGCGGCCACCAGAAAGCGCGTTCGGCCGGCGCCGCGAGCAGCGGTTCGAGATGCTTCTCGCCCAGTGCCTCGAACCGGCCGATCGCGTCGGCCGGCAGCAGGCCCGAGGGATAGGCCTTCAGGAATTCGTCGAGCGTATCGTGCAGCGCCGAGCCGCGGTCGGCGGCGCTGAGTTCCGCCTCCAGCGGATCGAGCGCCTCAAGCCCCAGGATGCGCCGCGCATAGAGCCCGTAGGGATCGCGCCGCCACTGCTCGATGCTCGAGACCGAGAGCCGTGTCGGCCGTGCCTCCAGCGGCGGTCTCGGTTCGGGACGCGGCCATGGCTTATAAGCATCGGGCCGATCGAGTGCATCGGCCCAGGCGAGGTAGCTCCGGCGGCCGCGCTGGATGTATTCGGGCGGGGCCGCAGCGCTGCCGGGTTCGTAGCCGAACAGCGCGTCGAGGCGCGCCAGCCAGCGCGACGGCACGGTCGGCGCGCCGCCCTCGCGCTCGGCGCGGGTCAGCAGCACGCGCTCGGCGCCGAGCGCGGCGGCAAAATCGTGGGCCGACAGGCCGACGCGCCGCTCCGGCTGGGGCAGCCCGAGCGCGCTGCGCATTGGCCGGTTGATCCACGGTCCGGTCTCGACCGCGGGCGGCCAGGTCCCCTCGTTCAGCCCGCCCAGCACCAGAAGATCGGCGCGCTGCAGGCGGGCTTCCAGCGGCCCCCAGATGGCCAGGCGGGGATGGCGGCCGAAGCGGGGGCGAACGATCTCCGGCTCGAGCATCGCGGAAAGCAGCGCTGGCCATTCGGCACCGGCGATCCCGTCCGGACCGGTCCATGCCGCGCGCAGGCGGGCGAGGGCGTCGGCCAGCGCTTCGCCCGCCTCGCCCGACCACAGCGTCTCGGCTGTCGCGATCGTCTCGCCGGCGGCGATGGTGGCGTCGAGCAGGGCGGCGGGGGCAGCACCTTCCGCCATCAATGCCGCAAGGTCCGACGTCGCGGCATCAAGCTGATCGATCAACGTCTCGACGGCACGCTGATCGGCGGGATCACCGAACTTGGCCTTCCCGATGTGAGCACGGATGGCCGGCAGGCCGGGCGTGGGTTTCAGCCCGCGCAGGCATTTGCGGTCGAGCCGCCGTGTCGCATCGAGCAGCGCCGCACGATCGCCGCCCAGGGTGCAGAGCGGATGCTTCAGCAAGGCGAGCAGGGCGACCGGCGCGAAGCCCTCGTCGACGGCCGTGACCAGGGCGCGCAGCAGGGCGGCCGGCGGCGTGTCGGCCAACGGCGCGCCGGCCGAATCGTCGATGTCGACATTCCAGCGCCTGAGTTCGGCGGCGACGCGGCGCGCCAGCGCGCGATCGGGCGTGACCAGTGCCGCCGTGCGGCCGGCGTCCTTCAGCGTCTCGCGGAGCGCCAGCGCGACGACCAGTGCTTCCTGATGGGGGGTCGCGCAATCGGCGCGCGTCACATGTTCCAGCGACGATGCCGGCGGTCGCGACCAGGCCTCGGTGGTCTCCGCCGGCCGCATCAGTTCGGTGATCAGCAGATGCCGCGCCGATCCGCCGCCGCCCGGCCAGTCGGCGACCTCGCCGCGCTCGCAGCCCAGGGCCAGCAGAAGCTCGCGCAAGCCGAATTGCGGGTGCGATTGGTCGAGCTCTTTCCAGCTCGCCTCGTCCATGTCGCGGTCCAGGCCAGGCAACACGACCGCGCCCTGCGGCAGTTGAGCGATGGCGGCCAGCAGGTCGCGCGTGGCGGGTTGCGAGCCGGTCGAGCCGGCGGCAATCACCGGCGTGGCGGGCGGCTCAGCACGCCAGCGCGCCGCCTGCGCACGGATCGCCTGGGTGCGCCGTTCGATGGCGTCGATCTGGCCGCGTTCGGCCAACACCTGCGGCCAGGCCTCGCCGACGATGGCGAGGAATTTCAGCGTGCGTTGCCAATGGCTGGCGAAGTTGCCTTCGACGAGGCCTTCGAGCTGGCTGAACGACACGCCCTCGATGGCAAGCTCGTCGAGCAGCCGGCCGAGCTCGCGTGCAAGCTTGAGCGCCTGCGCCGCCGACTGGGCGATGGGATGGCCTTGGTCGTCCTTGAAGGCCGCCACGAGTTGCGCCAGCAGCGCCTCGCGCTCGGCCGGCTCGATGGCGGGCGGCAGGGCAAGCGCGCTGCCGTCGCCCGCCGCCACTTCCCACTCGCTTTCGTCGAGGTCGCCCAGCGGCGCCAGACGCGGCAGCAGGGTAGGCCGTCCGTCCGTCGCGCGCAGGAAGGCCTCGCGCAACGCCCGCACCGAGCGCCGCGTCGGCAGCAGGATCAGCACATCGGCCAGCGCCAGCGGGTCGCCACCGTGCTGGGCCAACACGCCTGCCGCCAGCTCGTCGGCGAAGCGGCGGTCGATGCCGATGGTGAACACGCTTTTCATGCCAGCATGCGTTCGGCTTCGGCGAGCGCTTCGGGCGTGCCGATATGGAACCAGTCGCCATCATTAAAGACGCCGAACAGCCGGCCCCTCTCCTCTGCCTGGTTCCACAGCCTGAGCAGCGAGAAGGCGCCTTCCGGCGAGTCCTGGAACAGGCGCGCGTCGCAGACCGACACGCTGGCGAAGACATAGGGCGCCAGAGAGGCAATGCCGCGATAGCGCGCTCGACCGCCGGGTTCGATGAAATAGTCGCCGCGATCCGTCGCCTCGCGGCCGATCACCTTGTGGATGGGATGGAGCAGCAGCAACGCATCCATGCGTTCGGGATTCCACTTCATGTCGAGCCGCTCCAGCATGGTGCCCGACTTCTCGCGCCACAGGCCGTCGCCGTTCAACACAAAGAACGGGCCAGCGCCCAGGAGTGGCAGGGCGTTCTTCACGCTACCACCGGTTTCCAGCAATCGCTCCTCGTATACGATGCGGGCGCGATCCTTTATTCGGTCGGCGATCTGCTGGCCGAGATGGTGGACGTTCACGACGATATTCGTGACGCCGTGGGCGATCAGTCGATCCAGGGAGCGCTCGAGCAGGGAGCGGCCGGCCACGGGAAGCAGCGGCTTGGGCATGGTGTCGGTGAGCGGCCGCATGCGCTCGCCGCGTCCGGCCGCCAGGATCATGGCGGTATCGATTTTCACGCCGCACCCACCCGCCGCAGTGCGGGCGGCAGCAGGCGGTCGACCCAGGCCCGCAACGGCGCCAACGCCTCGTGCTGCAGCGAACGCTCGAACATCCGCCAGACACGCGGCAGATGAGGCAGGTAGTCGGGTTTGCCGTCGCGCTTCAGCAGCCGGATGAACAGTCCGATGATGCGGGCGTGACGCTGGGCCGCCATCAGGGCGAAGCCGGTGCCGAAGTCTCTTTTGTCGAGCCCCGTTTCGTCGAGGTAATGGGCCAGGCAGGCGGCGTGCACGGTGGGCGAAACGTCACGGCGGGCATCCTCGATCAGCGAGACGAGATCGTAGGAGGGGTGGCCCTGCTGCGCATCCTGGAAATCGAGCAGGCCGCAGGCCATGACGCCCGGTCGAGCCGGCAACCACATGAGATTGTCCTTGTGGTAGTCGCGCAGCAGCAACGTGTCGGGCGCGGCCGGCAGGTTGGCGAGGCAGGCGCGCCAGGCGGCGCGATAAGCCAACGTCTCCTCGTCGGGTGTCGGCCGGCCGGTGGCGGCGGGAAGATACCAGTCCGGCAGCAGCATCGCCGCATCGATCAGCGCCTCGCCGGCGTAGGCGCCGAGACCGGGCAATAGCGCGCGCTGGCCGGCATGATGCAATACGACCAGCACGTCGGTGGCGTGGGCATAGAGCGAGCCTTCATCGCCACCGGCTTCGAGCACGCGGGCGAAGGTGTCGTCGCCGAGATCTTCCAGCAGCAGGAAGCCGTTGGTCTCGTCCTCGGCATGGATCGCCGGAGCGCTGAGACCGAGCCCGATCAGGTGGCGGCCGATGCGCACGAACGGCCGCACATCTTCCTGCGGCGGCGGTGCATCCATGACGACCGCCGAACCGCGCGGTCGGCTCAGCCTGAAGTACTTGCGGAACGAGGCGTCGCCTGCCAGCAGCCGCTCGCCGGCATCGCCCCAACCGGCGCGGCGGACGAAATCGGCGCGCAGCCTGTCGCGGTCAGAGGCCGCCAAAGCGGGCTTCTCCCTGCAGATCGGCGCGCCTGCCGTCGCCTTCCATGGCCAGCGTCACCGTGAGCCGCTGGCGGGGCAGCAGCGTGCGCAGCCGTTCCGCCCATTCGACCAGCGCCACGCCGTCGGCGCGCGCCTCCTCCCAGCCCAGTTCGAACACCTGCTCCGGCGCCTCCAGGCGGTAGAGGTCGAAATGCCAGAAGACGCCCACCGGCGTGTCGTAGATCTCGACCAGGGTGAAGGTCGGGCTGGGCACGATCAGCGCCGGATCGCCCGCAGCGGCGCGCAGGATGGCGCGCGCCAGCGTGGTTTTGCCGACGCCCAGTCCGCCCTGCAGGGCCACGACGTCGCGCGGCCTCAGGCGCTTGGCGAGGGCGGTCCCCAACCGCTCCGTGGCGGCTTCGTCAGGCAGGGTAAAAGAAAAAGTCGGCACCGGTGCTCCCGATGCCGACTTTTAACACGTTGCGCCCGGCGCGCGTCCTGTGGGTCGATCAGTAGCGGTAGAGGTCGCCCTTGAAGGGGCCCGCCTCGGGCACGCCGATGTACTTCGCCTGGTCGGGACGGAGCTTGGTCAGCCTGGCGCCGACCTTCTCGAGATGGAGCGCCGCCACCTTCTCGTCGAGCGACTTGGGCAGGGTGTAGACCTTCTTCTCGTACTTGCCCGGATTGGCGAAGATTTCGATCTGCGCCAGGGTCTGGTTGGAGAACGAGGCCGACATCACGAAGCTCGGATGGCCGGTCGCGTTGCCGAGATTCACCAGCCGGCCCTCGGACAGGACGATGATGCGCTTGCCATCGGGGAACTCGACCTCGTCGACCTGCGGCTTCACGTTGTGCCACTTGAAGTTCTTCAAGTTGCCGATCTGGATCTCGCTGTCGAAGTGGCCGATGTTGCAGACGATGGCGCGGTGCTTCATCGCCTTCATGTGGTCGAGCGTGATCACGTCGACGTTGCCGGTGGCGGTGACGAAGATGTCGGCCCGCGGGGCGGCATCCTCCATGGTGACGACCTCGTAACCCTCCATCGCCGCCTGCAGGGCGCAGATCGGATCGACCTCGGAGACCATGACGCGGCAGCCGGCCTGGCGCAGCGAGGCGGCCGAGCCTTTGCCGACGTCGCCGAAGCCCGCGACCATGGCGACCTTGCCCGCCATCATGACGTCGGTGCCGCGGCGGATGCCGTCGACCAGCGATTCACGGCAGCCGTAGAGATTGTCGAACTTCGACTTGGTGACCGAGTCGTTGACGTTAATGGCCGGCCACAGGAGCTTGCCGTCCTTCTCCATCTGGTAGAGCCGGTGCACGCCCGTGGTGGTCTCTTCGGTAACGCCGCGGATCGACGCCCCGAGCTTGGCATACCAGCCGGGCTTGGCCTTGTTGGTCTTGGCGATCGCCTTGTAGAGGACCTCTTCTTCCTCGTTGGTCGGCTTGGCGATCAGCGAGGGGTCCTTCTCGGCGCGAATGCCGAGATGGACGAGCAGCGTGGCGTCGCCGCCGTCGTCCAGGATCATGTTGGGTTCGCCGCCGTCGCCCCATTCGAAGATCTTGTGGGTGTAATCCCAGTACTCCTCGAGGCTTTCACCCTTGATCGCGAAGACCGGCGTGCCGGCCTTGGCGATGGCGGCGGCGGCGTGGTCCTGCGTCGAGTAGATGTTGCACGAGGCCCAGCGCACGTCGGCACCCAGTGCCTTCAGGGTCTCGATCAGCACGCCCGTCTGAATGGTCATGTGCAAGGAGCCAGCGACGCGCGCGCCTTTCAGCGGCTTCTTGGGGCCGTATTCCTTGCGGATGGCCATGAGACCCGGCATTTCGGTCTCCGCCATGTCGAGTTCCTTGCGGCCCCAGTCGGCGAGCCCGATATCCTTGACGACGTAATCCTGGGCCATTTGGCGCTCCGCACTGCAAGGGGATGAGAAAGGCGGGCGTGTCATATCAGCGGCCCGCCGTCGCCTCAACGCGTCCCATGCGCATATAAGCAAGAATTTATGGACAGATAACCGGTCCTTTATGCTCGCTTAAAGGTCCCTCGCTGCGCTCGGGATGACAGCTGCTTGGTGATCGACGCACCCTGTCATCCCGAGGGCGAAGCCCGAGGGACCTTTGGGGCTGCGGGCGACGTCTAATCCTCGCCGAACTTGCTGTCGACCAGCGCCGATAGCGCTGCCATCGCTTCGACGGCTTGGCGGCCCGAGCAAGAGAGTTCGATCTCGCTGCCGATGCCGGCGGCCAGCATCATCAGGCCCATGATGGAGAGGCCGGAGACTTCCTGACCCTTGAAGCTGACGCGGATGGTCGAATCGAACTGGCCGGCGGTGCGCACGAACTTGGCGGCGGCGCGGGCATGCAGGCCGCGTTTGTTGGCAATCGAGAGGGTGCGGCGGAGTGCGCCGATGCCGGCATCCGCGCCTTGCGACGCGGCGTCGCTCACGAAGCTTCCTTGGCCAGGATGCGCGAGGCGACGGTGATATACTTGCGGCCGGCTTCCTGGGCCATGCGCACGGCCTCGGCAATCGGCCGGTTGCGCACCGAAGCGAGCTTCACCAGCATCGGCAGGTTGACGCCGGCCAGCACCTCGATGCGCGCCTGCTCCATGATCGAGATCGCAAGATTGGACGGCGTGCCGCCGAACATGTCGGTCAGCACGATCACGCCATCGCCCTTGTCGCACGCTCGCACGCTTTCGAGTATCTCAGTGCGCCGCTTTTCCATGTCGTCGTCGGCGCCGATGCACACCGTCGAGACGCATTGCTGTGGACCGACGACATGTTCGAGCGCGGCTAGGAATTCACGCGCCAGATTGCCGTGGGTAACCAGTACGATACCAATCATGTCGTTCGCTCTGCCCCTGCGCCAACAACCCCCCCGGCTGCTTCGGCGTCCCGGTGGGAGAGAGTGACGGAGCGGCCCGCGCTGCGCAACCAGTCCGCCAGCTCCTCGGCCACCGCCACGGAGCGGTGACGACCGCCGGTGCAGCCAATGGCAATGGTCAAATAGCTTTTTCCCTCTGCGTCAAAACGCGGCAGCAGCGGCCCGACCAGACCCTTGAGCCCGTCGAGGAACGGCCGGTAGCCGGGGTCGCTGGCGACATAGGCGGCAACCGCCGGGGCGCGGCCGGTGAGCGGCTTCAGTGTCGCTTCGTAGTGCGGGTTCTTGAGGAACCGGACGTCGAACACGAGATCGGCCTCGCGCGGCAGACCACGCCGGTAGGAGAAGGACATCACCGAAAGCCGCGTGCCGTTGGTGCGGCCGAGCGCAAAGTGGCCGCCGAGCACTTGCTTGAATTCGTGCGGCGAGAGCGCCGAGGTGTCGATCACCACGTCAGCCGAATCGCGCATCCAGCCGATTTGGCGACGTTCTTCGATGATGCCGTCCGTCACCGGACGGTCGGGCGCCAACGGATGCGGCCGGCGCGATTCGGTGTAGCGGCGCTGCAGCGTTTCGGTTTCACATTCGAGGAACAGCAGGCGCGCCCTGATGTCGGAACGCGCGCGCAGCCTCTGGACGTGCCGCACCAGCTCATGCGGATCGAAGCCGTAGGTGCGGGTGTCGACGCCGAAGGCGAGGGGAGCCGCCATCTCGCCGGGACTGCCGGCGGTCGAGCGCATCAGGTCGCCGAGCAAGGGCAGCGGAATGTTGTCGACCGCGACGTAGCCCATGTCGTCCAGGGCATGCAGCGCGGTGATGCGGCCGGCGCCGGACAACCCCGTGACCACGACGAACGGCCGTCGCATGTCGTGGGCGGCGGCCGGGGCGCCGAACGGGGCAGAGGGGGTCGGGCTGTCGGGCATGGCGGAAGCCATGCCGATCATGCGACCGCGATTCGCATCAAGGCAAGGCTCAACTTCGCAGAGGCGGAGGCCTCGAATGGCGCCAACATCAACACCGGCAGAGCGACGCCCAGCAGCGGTTCGCGCGCCGGTTCGGGCAGGCGTTCGATGCGTTCCGGCGGCGCCAGATCGACCAGCAGAACCACCGGCGCACGCGCCACCAGTTGGTCACGGGCTAGTTTCATGATGCCCACGCCGCGCACCTCGATCAGGCCGGCGATCCGGGTGGGCGAGGTGGCGATGACGGATTTTCCCCGGCGGACAAGCTCGATCTGATCATCGGCCACCAGCCTGCCGCCCCTCTCGATCAGGCGCAGCGCCAAGTCGGACTTGCCCGCACCAGAAGGCCCGCGCAGCAGGACGGCGCGCCAACCCCGGCCGCGCGCACGAAACGCCACGCATGTCGCATGCACCAGCACCGTCACGCGGGCATCACTTGCCGGTGGCGGCCGGCACGCGGATGGTGAAGCGCGCGCCCAGCGGACGGCCGTCTACAGCACGGCGGTTGGTGGCCGTGATCGAGCCGCCGTAGGTCTCCATGATCTGCCGGCAGATCGACAGGCCCAGCCCCGAATGCTGGCCGAAATGCTCGGTCGGGCGTTCCGAATAAAAACGCTGGAAAATCGATTCGAGGTTGTCCTCGGGGATGCCGTGGCCCTCGTCGTCTATGGTGACGACGAACGGGCCGCCGCGCGGCTCGCGGCTGAGCTCAACCAAGATGCGCGAGCCGCGCGGGCTGAACGACAGCGCGTTGTCGATGACGTTGCGGAACACCTGGCCGTAACGGCCGTCATGGCCGTGCGCGGCAAAGGGCGGATTGGCGGCGAGCCGGTACTCGACCTCGACGCCCGACTTCTGCGAGGCGGTGACGGCGTAGTGGCGCACCATGTCGCTCAGCAGCGCGTTCAAGTCGACCGGCTTGACCTCGCCGCGCATCAGCTCGGCATCGAGTCGCGAGGCGTCCGAGATGTCGGAGATCAGCCGGTTCAGCCGGTTGATGTCATCCATCACGATGACCATCAGCTTTTCCCGCCGGTCGGGGTCGAGATTGGGCCGCGCCGCCATCTCGATCGCCGACCTGAGCGAGGTCAGCGGATTCTTGAGCTCGTGCGCCACGTCGGCGGCGAAGCTCTCGATGGTGTTGATGCGCTGCCACAGCGCGTCGGTCATCGAGCGCAGCGCGTCGTTGAGGTCGCCGATCTCGTCGCCGCGCTTGCCGAGGTCGGGGATCTCCGGCCTGCTCTCGCGCGCCAGCCTGACCTCGTCGGCGGCACGCGCCAGCCGCACGATCGGCTGGGTGATCGTGCCGGCGAGGTAGAGCGACAGTAGCACCGTGATGCCAAGCGCAGCGGCGGCAATCACCATCATGTCGTAGCGCACCTCGCGCAGCGAGGCGGCGATGGCGCGGTTGTCGCGCGTCAGCATCAGCGCGCCCAGCACCTGCTTGTAGCGCTGCACCGGCACAGCGGCGCTCAGGATCAGCCGGCCATCGGAGGCCATCCGAACGGCCGAGGCGTTGAAGCCGCGCAGCGCGCTCGCCGCCTCAGGGAAGTCGCGCACCGTGGGCGAGGCGCGGTCGACATATTCGGGGAAGCGGTCGGCGCGTGACAGCTGGCGGGCGAGCCAGTCGCCGATTCGTTCGCCGAGCTCGGGCTCGACGGTGACGGGCTCCTCCGGCGGCGGCAGCGGGAATACATGGATACGGCCGGCCTCGCCCAGAACCGCCGAATCGCCCAGAAGTTCGCCGGTCTCGCTGAAAAGCCGGGCGCGCACGCCGGTCGGGCGGACCAGCCGGGTAAGGAGCTGGCGCGCCGCGTCGGCATCCAGGCGGTTGACCGTGGTCTCGCCGCCCGCCACCGCGACCTCGCCAATACCCGCCGCCACCATCTCGCCCTGCACAGCGAGCGAGGCGAGCTCGGTGTCGATCAGTTCTTCCTCGTAGTCGCTGAGATAGACCGCGCCCAGCGTCAACAACGCAACCGGCACGATGTTGAGCAGCAGGATGCGACGGGTGAGCGGCGAATGGCGTCGCGTGGCGCTGCGGCGCCGGCGCAGCAGCGATGGCGATTCGGCAGGCCGCGTCGGCAGAGCCGCGGCGCCGCGGCGGCCGAACGCCGCGGCGATCCGCGAACCCAGGCCGTGCAGTCCGAACCGGCGCCGGCCGGGCTCAGGAGTCGCGGTATCGGTATCCGATGCCATAGAGCGTTTCGATCTGCTCGAACTCGCCGTCGACCTCGCGGAACTTGCGGCGCACCCGCTTGATGTGGCTGTCGATGGTGCGGTCGTCGACGTAGATCGTCTCGCCGTAGGCGGCGTCCATCAGCTGGTCGCGGTTCTTCACGTGGCCCGGCCGCTCGGCCAGCGACTTCAGGAGCAGGAACTCGGTGACCGTGAGGTGCACTTCCTTGCCTTTCCAGGTGCACTGGTGGCGGCTGGGATCGAGCACCAGCTCGCCGCGCACGATGCGCTCGGCCTGGCCCTCGCCCTTGGGGGCGCTGGTGTCGGCGCGGCGCAGCACGGCGCGGATGCGTTCCAGCAGCAGGCGCTGGGAGAACGGCTTCCTGATGAAGTCGTCGGCGCCCATGCGCAGGCCCAGCACCTCGTCGATCTCCTCGTCCTTCGAGGTGAGGAAGATCACCGGGAACTGGTGCGTCTTGCGGATGCGGTTCAGGAGCTCCATGCCGTCCATGCGCGGCATCTTGATGTCGAAGATGCCGAGATCGGGCGGTGACTGGGCGAGGCCCTCCAGCGCCGAGGCGCCGTCATTGTAGGTCTTGATCTGGAAGCCCTCGGCTTCGAGCAGCATCGACACCGACGTGAGGATGTTGCGGTCGTCGTCGACAAGGGCGATGTTTTTGCGCACGGCTTGGCTTCTCCTCACGGGGCGGGCAGCGGCCAATGGTAACACAGACTGGGCCGTTGCCGCCGCTGCCCCGATCTGCCATCGCTAAGGATGAATTAAGGCGTTTTTGACCTCGAAAATGACCGACGACATGCCTCGCGCCGTGCGCGACCTGGTCCGTGGACTGGATCGCGCCGCCCTGGCCAGCGCCCTGCCGGCGGAAAACGGGGCCTGGCCCTACGCCTCGCTGGTCCTGGTGGCGGTCGACCATGACCTGTCGCCGATCCTGCTGCTGAGCGATCTTGCGGAACATACCAAGGCCATCGCGGCCGACGGCCGGGTCTCGTTGCTGTTCGACGGCACGCACGGTCTCGAGCAGCCCCTGACCGGTCCACGGGTCACCCTGCTCGGGCGCGCCGAGCGCACCGCCGACAAGCGCTTGGCTCGCCGCTTTCTCGCCCGCCATCCGGATGCCGGGATGTATGCCGGCTTCAAGGATTTCAATTTCTACCGGTTCGCCGTCGAGCGCGCCCACCTGGTGGCCGGCTTCGGCAAGATACGTTGGCTGAGTGCTGCCGAATTGGCGGTGCCTGCTCCCGCCGGATTGGCCGAAAGCGAGGAAGCGATCGTGAGCCACATGAACGAGGATCATGCCGACGCCGTTCAGCTTTATGCCGGCAAGCTGCTCGGCCTCGCCGGCAGCGACTGGCGGATGACCGGCATCGACGCCGAGGGCATTGATCTCCGGCAGGCCGGCCGGGTCGCCCGGCTTGCCTTCGACGCGCCCTTGAGCGCCGCCGACGAGGCACGAAAGGTACTGGTCTCGCTGGTCGCCAAAGCGCGAACCGCATGATTCCGCGGCGCGGCATCCTGTTCGCAGTTGCGAGATCAGATTCACATGTTCCTCAACACTAACTGTCGCAGGGCCTTGCCACCCCATAGCCGCCCCAGTAGCGCATAGGGTTGAAACAGGCGCATTGGTCCATACGTCTCTCGAGATCAGCCGAACAAAGCAAAGGCAGGAGAAACGCTGTGCAACAGGCGGGCTTCGTCGTCCCCAAATTCGGAATTGAATCGCTCGGGTTGAAGAACCTAAGCAACGTTCATTGGAACCTGTCGGTTCCCGCACTCTACGAGGAAGCGATCCGGCGCGGTGAGGGCGCCGTCGCCGACGGCGGCGCGTTCGTGGTGCGCACCGGCGTGCATACCGGCCGCTCGCCCAACGACAAGTTCTTTGTCGAGGATGCGGCAAGCAAGGGCCGCATCGACTGGGGCAAGGCCAACAAGCCGATCACGCCCGAACGCTATCGCGCGCTCTACAACCGCATGCTGGGCTACGTCCAGCGCCGCGAGCTGTTCGCCCGCGACTGCTGGGCCGGCGCCGACCCCGCGCACCGGATCAGCGTGCGCGTCATCACCGAGACCGCCTGGCACAACCTCTTTGCCCGCAACATGTTCCTGCGGCCCCGACGCGAGGAGCTGCAAGGCTTCAAGCCGGAGTTCACGATCCTGAACCTGCCGGGCTTCCAGGCCGATCCGAAGCTCGACGGCACCGCGTCGGATTGCGCCGTCCTGGTCAATTTCACCGACAGGGTCGTGGCGATCTGCGGCACCTGGTACGCGGGCGAAATCAAGAAATCGGTGTTCACCATTCTGAACTACCTCTTGCCCGACCGGAACGTGCTGCCCATGCACGCCTCGGCCAATGTCGGGCCGAACGGCGACGTGGCGATCTTCTTTGGCTTGAGCGGCACCGGGAAAACCACGTTGTCGGCCGATCCGTCGCGTACCCTGCTGGGCGACGACGAGCACGGCTGGGGCGAAAGCAGCCTCTTCAACTTCGAGGGCGGCTGCTACGCCAAGGTCATCAAGTTGAGCCGCGAGGCCGAGCCCGAGATCTACGCCACCACCGAACGCTTCGGCACGGTGCTGGAGAACGTCGTGATCGACCCGGCGACCGGCGGCCTCGACCTCGACGATGGCCGCCATACCGAGAACACGCGCGCCTGCTATCCGCTCGAATTCATCCCCAATGCTTCGGCGTCGGGCATTGCCGACACGCCTCAGAACATCGTCATGTTGACGGCCGACGCCTTCGGCGTGCTGCCGCCGATCTCGCAGCTCACCCCCGAGCAGGCGATGTATCACTTCCTGTCGGGCTACACCTCGCGCGTGGCCGGCACCGAAAAAGGCGTGACCGAGCCGCAGGCCACCTTCTCGACCTGCTTCGGCGCGCCGTTCATGCCGCGCCATCCGACGGTCTATGCCAAGATGCTGGGCGAGAAGATGGCGCGCCAGCACGTGAGATGCTGGCTGGTCAACACCGGCTGGTCGGGCGGCGCTTTCGGCGTCGGCGAGCGCATGTCGATCCGCCACACCCGAGCCATGGTGCGCGCCGCGCTCGACGGCAGGCTGGCCTCGATCGCCAGTTCGACCGATCCGCATTTCGGCATGCAGGTGCCCAGCGCCTGTCCGGACGTGCCGGGCGAGGTGTTGAATCCGAAGAACACCTGGAAGGACAAGAAGGCCTACGACAGCGCCGCGCGCGACGTGGTCGGGCGCTTCGAGGCCAACTTCAAGCAGTTCGAGGGCCACGTCGACGGCAAGATCTGGCAGGCCGGTATCCGAGCCGCCGCTTGATTTTCGCCGTCGGCGACACCGGAATGTGACGACCGACCGCTGCGAGGGACCTTTCGCATCGGATTGGCGCAGGTCATATGATGTCCCGGCTTGAGTACAATTCCTGACGTACCCACCGTCGTCGCGGCTCTGCCGCGGCGACCCTTCCGCGTGCCGCTGATCGCGGCGCTGGCGCTGGCGTTCGTTTCACTCGCGCTGATTTCCGGCATCGCCTACCTCGTCGTGCTGGCCGGTGCCACCGGCACTGCCGAACGGCTGCTGGTCGACCGGGCCGCGCGCGTCGTCGCCGAGCAGGTCGCCCTGGTCAGAAGCCGGCTGGACCCAGTCGCCGAACATCTCGAGCTGATCGCGGCTCTCGCCGCGCACGGCCGGCTCGATATCAATTCGCCCGTCGATATGCGCGAGGCGCTGTGGGTGATGATGACCAAAGTGCCGGCGATCTCCAGCGCTGGCTTCGCCACCTTCGACCTCAAGATGGAGCGGGTCATCCGTTATCCCGACGGCAAGGTCACCCGCGATACCATCTCGCTCGTCGACGTGCCGCGAGGTCTCGAGCAGTTCCGTGAGCTGCAGACCGCGCACAACTTTTTTTGGGGCGCTCCCTTCTGGAGTCACGCGCAGCAGCAGCTCGTGCTCAACGTGCGCACTCCGGTGCGACGCCTCGACGACGCCTTCATCGGCGGCCTGCTCGCCACCGTCGCCGTCGGCGATCTTTCATACCTGATCGCCGACACGGGACAGGGCGGCAATGGCCGCTACTTCATCCTGGTCGACCACGACAAGGTGCTGGCTCACCGCCGGCTTATCGATCCGCGCGGCCTTGGCCTCTCGGAAGAACGGCCGCTGCCCACCATCAAGGAAGTCGACGATCCCGTGCTGGCCAGCATCTGGAACCCGCCGGTGCGCAATGCGCAGATCGATCACGCGCTGGGCAATCTCGGTCACGTCGTCGAGGCCGAGGGACGACGCTGGGTGTTCGTCTATCGCGAGCTGCGCCGTTACAGCAGCCAGAGCGAGCCCTGGCTGGTTGGCCAGTATTTCCCGATCGAGGACGCGACCGGCGACCTCGACCGTTTGACCAACGGCGCC
>Ga0308309_10000349_pt1 | contig 31155 bp, 22 predicted proteins | sample HubBroMetageWFT5_FD_192491 | JGI IMG/M metagenome (GOLD analysis project Ga0308309, IMG submission 192491) | Warmed and freeze-thawed soil microbial communities from the Hubbard Brook experimental Forest, New Hampshire - Hubbard Brook CCASE Soil... | ecosystem: Environmental > Terrestrial >...
CAACAGAACCGGATTAGCATATCCGCCTCTCGTCCTCCAGTCGCCATAATCGTATCTCGTTCACTTTTTGATCAGCTTGTTGATCTCTCGCGCCGCATTGGCTCCTGAGCCTCCAGTCAATCCCGCGCCCGGATGCGTACCACTCCCGCACAAATATAAATTCTGGATTGGGGTTTTGTAGCGCGCCCAATCCAGCAGCGGACGCATGGTGAAGAACTGGTCGAGAGCGAGGTCGCCGTGGAAAATTTGGCCGCCAGTTAATCCGTAGATGTCTTCAAGATCCTGTGGGGTGATGATCTGATGTGTCAGGATCATCTCTGGAAGGTTCGGTGCGTACTGCGCTAGCGTCTGCACCACTGTCTGGCCGAGCGCTTTACGCTGGTCTTCCCAATTGCCCTTGAGCTTGTATGGCGCGTACTGCATATAGATCGACATCACGTGCTTGCCTTCTGGCGCAAGCGTTGGATCGGTGAGCGACGGAATGGTGGCTTCGAGATAAGGTTGACGCGAGAAGTTGCCGTACTTGGACTCGTCAAAGGCGCGCTCGAGGTAGTCGATCTCAGGGCCGATGTGAATGCGTCCTTTTAGTGCGCTGCCGTCGCCGTTTTTCAAAGCAGCGAAATTCGGCAGCGCGGAAAGCGCAAGGTTAACCTTCGCAACCGTGCCATTGCCGCGATAGTGCTGGAGTTTCTGGACAAAGTCCGGCGAAAGATGTGTGGAATCGGTCAGCTTGAGCAGCGTGCGTTTGGGGTCGGCGTTCGAGATTACGGCTTTGGCGCTAATCTCCTCTCCCGTCGCGAGCAGCACTCCGATGGCAGCGCCATCCTTGACGCGAATCTCGATGACTTCGGCTGCGGTGCGAATCTCGACTCCCACGGCTTGCGCAGAAGAAGCCATCGATTGGGTGACCGCGCCCATGCCACCCGCGGCGAAGAAGGCCGAGCCGGCGGGATGAGCATCTCCGGCGGCTCGGATCAGCAATTGCAAAGCGCTTCCTGCCGACCACGGACCAAGAAACGTTCCAAAGATTCCGCGCGCGGCAACTACGGCGCGCAATAATTCTGTTTCAAAATATTCGGCGACGACATCGGCGACTGCCATCGGCCCCCAGCGCAGGACGCGGTACATGTCCCGCTTGCCCAGGTTGCGAAGGGCGCGGCCCGTCTTGAGCATGCTCCAGAGATCGCTGCCACTGGGGTGGTCGATGTCGGGCGGCGTGGTGGCCAATGCTTCTGCGATTACTTTGCTGATCTTTGCAAGCGAGGCTGCGAACTCGGAATATTTGGCCGCGTCTTTTTGGGAGAAGGCGGAGATGGATTGAGCGGATTTGTTTTCGTCAGTGTAGAGCGAGAGCGCTCGGCCGTCTGGCGAGAGCGCTGTGACGCTAGTGTCCGGCGCGATGAACTTCAGTCCATGCCTTTCAAGCTGCATGTCGCGGACGATGTCTGCACGGATCGGGCCGGCGCTGTGCGCGAGCGTGGAGCAGCGGAAGCCGGGATGAAATTCGTCGGTGATGGCGGAGCCACCGACTTGGGCGCGGCGTTCGAGGACTAGCGGTTTGAAACCTGCCTTGGCCAGATAGAAGGCGGTGATGAGGCCGTTGTGGCCGCCGCCGATGATGAGGACGTCGCGGGTGGCGTTTGTCTTCATTGATTAAATCTCTTGGCTGCACGGGGAAAATGCCTTGCAGCGGATGAGTGCGGGTTATGGCGTAGGGATCCTTCGACTGCGTTTGTCCTTCGCGCTTGGGGCGCGAAGAACAATCCTCGCTCAGGATGACAGAGTTGGGGATGGCATGTGAGAGTCATACGCCTTTACGCTGCTCCTCCGAGGTCTTTCAGCATTTCTAATGCGGCCAGGCGGCCGGGGGCGCCCATGATGCCGCCGCCGGGGTGCGTGGCCGATCCACACATGTAGAGATTCTGAATCGGCGTGCGGAAGCGCGCGTAACCGGGCGCGGGACGAAGGAAGAAGAGCTGCTCCAGGGAAAGCTCTCCCTGAAAGATATTGCCTTCGCTCAGTCCCCACTCGCGTTCGAGATCGAGCGGAGTAATGACCTGGCGGTGCAGGATGATGTCTTTGATGTTGGGCGCGTATTCCGCGATGGTGTTGACGACGGTATCGCCGAAGGCTTCTTTTTCGGTGTCCCAGTGCAAGCCCGGTCGCAGTTTGTAAGGCGCGTACTGCACGAAGCAGGAGAGCACGTGCTTGCCCGGCGGAGCCACTGATGGATCGGTGAGCGATGGGATGACCATGTCAATGTAGGGATGGCGTGAGAAGTTCCCGTACTTCGCATCGTCGTAAGCGCGCTCCATGTATTCGACGGAGGGAGAAATGGACATTGCTCCGCGCAGGTGCGGGCCGGATCCAGGCATGCACTTGAAGTTCGGCAGGCCGTCAAGCGCCATGTTTACCTTTCCCGAAGAGCCGCGATACTTGAACCGGTTGATATCTTCGAGGAAGTCGGCCGGAAGTTGGTCGGCTTCGATGAATTTGTTGAATGTAAGGCGCGGATCGACGCTGGACGAAACTGTTCCGGCGTAGACTTCATCGCCATTGGCGAGGACCACGCCCTTGGCTTTGCCATCCTTGACGATGATTTTTGCGATGGCGGCTTGGGTACGAATCTCGACTCCGGCTTCTCGGGCGGCGTCTCCGATGGCGTTTGAAATTGCGCCCGTGCCGCCGCGGGCGAAGCCCCAGGCGCGGAACGCTCCGTCGATTTCCCCCATGTAGTGGTGCAGCAACACGTACGCCGTGCCGGGAGAGCGCACCCCGAGGAATGTGCCGATGATTCCGGAGGCCGACATCGTCGCCTTGAGCACATCGGTCTCGAACCACTGATCGAGAAAATCGATGGCGCTCATGGTCATGAGCTGGACCTGGTTGTATTTGTCGTTGCTCGACATGCCCTGGAAGCGCTTGCCGATGAAGAGCAGCTTCATCAGTTCGCGCGGGTTCAGCGTGTTGGGGTCGGGCGGCACCATGCTGAGAATCGGTTTCACGAAGCGGCACATGGCTTGCATGGCCTTGCCGAATTCGTCGTAGGCTTCGGCGTCGACGCGGGAGTGGCGAGCGATCTCGCGGTGAGTCTTGCCGTGGTCGTTCACGCGCCACAGATAATCGCCGCTGGGCATGGGCGTGAACGTGCCATCGAGCGGGAGAATTTCGAGGCCGTGGCGCGGGAGATCTAGGTCGCGGATAATTTCCGGGCGAAGCAGTGAGACCACGTAGGAGCAGACGGAAAACTTGAAGCCGGGAAAGACTTCTTCCGTGCAGGCCGCGCCTCCGAGAATGTGGCGGCGTTCGAGCACGAGAACCTTTTTGCCAGCTTTCGCGAGGTAGGCGGCGTTGACCAGGCCATTGTGGCCTCCGCCGATCACGATTACGTCATATGAATTGGCCATTAAGCTCTTAGCCTTTCGCTGTTCGCTACGTTCGTTGGAAGTAGAGACGATGAATATTAGCGCAGTTTGGGGGGGCGCGTATTAGAGACCGCTGGGTAGGACGCTCCAACTGCGGAGGGTGCTCGAGAGGATTGGTATGTGTGAGCGCATGGGCCGAAGGGTCATTCTATCGGGAATGCCGCCTTTTTGTCTGCAAGATTGACCAGCGGGGTAGCGGGCTACTTTGAAGTCCCGGATAAACCCACGCATAGCAAGAACGCCATAACCGCAGTCGCGGACACCATGACGAGAAATCCGAAAGTCCCTATAGCCATGCCAATCCAGTATTTGATCGGTTGCTTGTCCCGGCGAGCGGTGAAGCCTTTGATTGTAGTAAGGACACCACTGCGAAAGGATTTGTAATAGCCGTTTCCAAGGAGGAAGGCGATCGTCGCACAAAAAAAGAGTATGAAAAGTTCACGCGCCACTTAAATCACGATTCTAGCGTTCACGCCGCTCTTTCCGCCCTCCGCAGCTCATAGGCTTCCGAGAGGGCCATCGAATCCTCTACGCTCCACAGCCTGTCCAACACACCCGCTGCCATAGCCGGGGACGTGCGAGTGTACGGTGAATCTTGATGAAATTGTACGCGAAATAGTTGAGGGCCGTGGCAGCCGCGTGGTTCGCCAGTTTCCAGCTGAATCCATTCGACAAGCGGGTGTAACGCCTCATAGTAGCCCACTACCGATACCAGCGCTTGAGATTTGTTGTGCGCGAGATCCTCGCTCCGACTGAAAAGCGCCAGTGCTCGGGATGACGCAATCGAGATGGGCTCTGACGTATAATCCAACGTCGAGCTAAATCTTTTGAGGCCACTTCATTGCCCATCGGAACCGCGTTTCACGAGCGAACCTTTCCGCTTTGCCACAGCTTGAATTACCGCGAGTGGTCGGGATACTACACGGTCAGCGTGTATGAAGTGCATCATGAGCACGAGTACAACGCCATCCGCAATGCGACCGCACTGATCGATATTTCTCCGCTCTATAAATATTTGATCACCGGCAAAGACGCGACGCGACTGGTGAACCGCGTGATCACGCGCGACATCAACAAGGTGAAAGTGGGGCAGGTGATTTATTGCTGCTGGTGCGATGAAGACGGAAAGGTCATTGACGACGGCACCGTTTCGCGCCTCGAGGAGAATGTTTATCGCTGGACGGCCGCCGATCCGAGCCTCCGCTGGTTCCGGCAGAACGGCCTGAATATGGATGTGCAGGTCGAAGACATCTCCGAGAAAGTTGCGGCGCTGGCGTTGCAGGGACCAACCTCGGCGAAGTTGCTGAAGTCCGTGGCGGAAGCAGACATTGCGAACCTGAGATATTTCCGCGTAACGAGCGGCAAGATCGCAGGCGTGCGGGTGGATATTTCTCGCACGGGCTATACCGGCGATTTGGGGTATGAGATTTGGGTGCCGCTGAAGGAAGCCAATGACGCGGTGAAGGTGTGGGATGCGTTGGCGGAAAAAGGCAAGCAGTTCGATCTGCACGCTGCGGGAATGTTGGCGCTGGATGTGGCGCGGGTTGAGGCCGGGCTGCTACTCATCGAAGTGGATTATTCGAGTTCGAAGAAAGCGCTGATTTCGTCGCAAAAATACTCGCCATACGAGCTGGGCTTCGCCAAGATGGTTCATCTGGAGAAAGAGAATTTTATCGGCAAGCGAGCGCTTGAGCAGGATGCGAAGAACGGTGTGGCGCGGCATTTTGTTGGCATTGAAGTGGATTGGACGGATGTGGAGGCGCTTTACGAGCGCTATGCCCTCACTCCGGCTGCTCCGAGCCAGGCTTCACGAGTGGCGGTGCCGCTGTACTCCGGGGATAGGCAAGTGGGCAAGGCTACAAGCACGAGTTGGTCGCCCGTCTTGAAAAAAATGATTGCGCTGGCCAGCGTAGAATCCGGGCATTCAAAGCTAGGAACACAGTTGCAGATGGAGATTACGATTGAGGCGATCCGGTTGAAGACCAATGTGAAGGTGACGGCGATGCCGTTCTTCAATCCTCCCCGCAAGACGGCAACGCCGGTCTGAGATCCTCGTCTGAGATCACGCTTATGGCGATGATGGCCAAGAGCTTTATTCTCGGTTCGCCGCTGATTTTGGCCGAACTAGTTTTGTCGGTGACTGCGCTTAAAGTCTACTGACGACAAGCGGCACCACTTGCTCGACACTTTATGAGTCGCTCCCGACAGGATTGGCCAACGCTGAGTCCGCTGGTGGTCCTGGCCGGGGTTGTTCTGGTTCTTTATTTCGCGCGCGCGATTCTTATTCCTCTGGCGCTTGCCCTCACTCTCAACTTCCTTCTGACCCCGATGATGATGTTTTTCCAGCGGCTCCCCATGCGCCGCGTGCCGGCAGTGGCGTTGTCGATTGTGATTTCGGGGCTGGTGGTTGGAGGCATCGGGTGGGCCGTCGCGCAGCAGTTGCTGCAAGTAGCGAATGATCTGCCTAAATATCGGTCGCATATTCACGCCAAGATCGAAGCCCTTCATTACCAACCGGAGAGCGCGCTGGGTCGGGCTACTCAGAGCGTGGAGGAACTCGGCAAGGAATTTTCGAGCGCCGAAACTAGTTCGGAAGCGCCGGCAACATCCGGGAGCGGGTCGCGCAGCGGGATACAAACCGCGACGGATTTGCGGACGAGTGGACCTGTGCCAGTTCAGGTTGTCACCGTGCCAGCCGGGGGCTTGTCATATCTTCGGGAAGTGCTGGGGCCCGCGCTCATTCCGCTGGCGACAACGGGGATGGTGTTGATCTTCACTGTATTCATCCTGATCGAGCAAGAGGATTTGCGGGACCGTTTCTTGCGCCTCGCGGGAGTGGAGCAGTTGCATGCGATGACTCTGGCGATGGATGATGCCACTCGCCGCATCAGCCGATACCTGCTGCTGCAACTTCTGGTCAATGCGTGCTACGGGATCTGTTTTGGGGTCGGTTTATTCCTGATCGGAATTCCGAATGCGCTTCTTTGGGGAGTTATCGCAGGGCTGCTCCGCATCGTGCCCTATGTGGGTGCGCTGACGGGCACGGCTTTCCCGCTCGTGCTGGCTCTTGCCGTGTTCGACAGTTGGGGACCGCCGGTTCTGGTTGTTCTTCTATTCGTACTTCTTGAACTGATCGTATCCAATCTGATTGAGCCCTGGTTGTATGGTGCGCATACCGGGATCTCCTCTCTAGCATTACTTGTCACAACAGTCTTCTGGACGACTCTGTGGGGATGGGCTGGACTGGTCCTGGCGATTCCGCTCACGGTGTGTCTGATTGTTCTGGGGCGCTACGTGCCACGCATGTCGTTCCTCCACACTTTACTAGGCGATGAAAGGGCGCTGTCGGTCGAGGCTCAGTTTTATCAGCGTTTACTGGCGTTGGATCAGGAAGACGCCCGCCTGATCGCCCATAATTTTCTGAAGAGCCATCCGTTGGTGAGCTTGTACGACAAGGTGATGGTCCCGGCTCTCACGTTGGCTGAACATGATCGGCACAAAGGAGCGCTGGATGAAAGGCGGGAGTCTTTTCTGTCGCTTAGCGTGAGCGAAATCATCTCTGAGTTGACTGTTTACAGCACAGACGAGACTTCGACAAAGTCAAGAAAGATGAAGCTACCATCGATATCTACCGGCGTGAGCGAATTTCGTTTGACTGCGAAAGAGCCCGCAGTTTCTTCCATTCGTATCTTTTGCTTTCCGGCGGACGATAAGGCGGATGAGATCACATCCTCGATGCTGGCCCAATTGTTAGAGCGCGCAGGCTATGGCGTCCTTTCTTTGCCAGCCGGTTCTGCGTTCGAAGAGATCCTGGCTCACATTCCTCCAGAACCGGAGGATATTGTGTGCATTTCGGCGCTTCCGCCTTTTGCCTTTGCACAATCCTGCGCTCTCTGCCAGCGCGTGCGCATCCTTTTACCGAACATCAGAATTCTCGCTGGTATTTGGGGATTTTCGGGAAACCTGGACAAAGCAAGAGAGCGCTTCGGAAGCACGAAGCCGGACCGGGTGGTGGCTACTTTCGCGGAGGCTGTCGAGCAGATTAAGGAATGGCAGAAGAGTCTGGCACCCAGGTAACTGGTCGAGCTTCGGCCGACATAAAGCCTCATAGTGTTCGCTCAGGGGCTCGACGGTTGCTGCCACATTTTTGCTTGTCGCCTCCCAGCGACATAGATCGCCACACCGACCAGTACGAGAGCTCCGGTTCCACCTACAATCTTCAAGAATGCCAGGGGCTTATTCGGCTCATCGGGCTGTGGAATCAGAGACACGGCGATCGTCAGGGTCGTCGTGACGAAGCCGAGGGCCGCGATCAGTGTCGCACCCAGTTTGCCTCCCGGAACGCGGATTACTTCTGGTCCAGTCGGTTCGCGCTGCAACTTGATCATGGCGGCGAACAGGTATAAATAGGGAATGAAGTAAACGATCACCCCCATGCTTACGAGCACGTCGTAAGCGCCCTTCACGCTGGTTCCGGCTTGACCCAAGAAAATGAAAATGACTCCCAAAACGAACTGGGTTAACAACGCAACCCACGGAGTCTTCCATCGAGGATGAAGGGCGCCGAAGGCAGGGGGAAGAAATCGATCGAGTCCGACGACGAATGGCAAGCGAGCTACCGCAGCGAGGTATGCCCCAGCGGCGCCAATATTGCTGAGCGCAATGAGGAATGCCGCTACGGGCAGTATTCCTGGGAACCCAACGCGGGATGAGGTCTTGGCGATGGCTTGGACCAGACCCTGCAGGTTGCTGACTTCGCTTGAGGGGAGGGCCAGTAGAATCGCCGCCGTCCCAAGGACGTAGCAGAGCGTCACAGTTACGCCGGCAAACAGCAACGCCATTGGGATTGAGCGCCTGGGATTTTTGATTTCTTCTCCCATAAAGGAAGCGGTCTCGCAGCCCCCAAAGGCGAAGGTCAGCACCGACCAGAAAATGATGTCGTTCAAGTGAGTGCCTGGCAGCATTGAACGAGCTGTGAATGACGTCGCAGAGCCGTAGCGATGCCATGCGATCAATCCCATTCCAATCACAATCGCCACTGGAATCCACATGGCAAGAGCGCCAACGTTGTTGAGCCACTTGCCGACGTCGAGGCCGACGATGTTCATCAAGGTAGCTGCGCTGAGCGTGAGCAATGAAAATACGATGTAGAACGTCGAGTTGTTCGAGAGGTGCGCCCATGCGGTCTGCCGCATGAAGAGGATGTTGCTCGCGGCGAAGTAGAGCACCGCGGGGAAATACGGAAGGTTGCTGGTCCAGTAAGTCCAGGCGGTCATGAACCCGGAGAAGTCTCCGAAGGCCCGCTTGCTCCAGACGTACAGGCCCCCTTCACTGGGATAGCGGGAGGAGAGCTCCAGTACGGAAAGTGCCAGAGGTGTGTAGAAGCAGAGCCAGGCGCCGATCCAGATGGCGATCGAACTCGGGCCCGCCGCCGCGGCAGTGGCTATCCAGCGCAGGCTGATGCCGGTGACCACGTAAAACAAAACCAGATCGCGGATGCCGAGAACGCGCTTCGGGCGGTTGAGGTCCTCAGCTTCGGCGATTGGTGCGGAAGTCACGTGTAAGAAAGAGAGTCAGGAATAACACTGAGGAAGATTGGGTGCAAGGGAAAGTTTGCGCGCACAGGCTGGCGTCAGCGAGGGATGTAGTTGTCGAGAATCGGCACGACCGCTGAAGTGAAGGGCAGGAGTCGCTGCTGCGCGGTCTCTGGGGTTTCGCCGGGTAAGATGGTCGTGACGAAACGCACCAGCGATCCGTCGCTGCGATTCATGCGAATCGCATCCTTCACCAGATAGAATTTGGCCCAGTATTCACTGGCCACCCCGCGATCGTGCGCCCAAAACCAGTACAATACCAAGCGCCGCTCGTCCCCCTTTGCGATCACATAGCGATTGGCGGGGAACGGGCCGTGCCCCGGGAGATTGAGCGTGACCCGAACATTTTCTTCAGGATTCCATCCTGAACCCGGCAGGCAATGCTGCGGGGAATGCGGAGCCTCTCCGGCGCGCTGGCTCGGGAAATATGCCAGGAACAGGTCGACGTAGGGCAGTTTTCCGTTCGGGTCTTGATAAACGCGCTCGAGAAAATCGCCCGGCCCCAGCACTTCGAGGGTTCTCTTGTCCTGCACGATCTCGCTGCTGTCCCAATCCGCAAGCTGTGCTGGAAAGGATGCGAGCGGCAAGCGATCTGGCCTAACTTCGTTGCGGCTGCGCGCTTGCAGCAGAATCGCGGTAGTAGCAATTAAGGCGGCAGCGACGGCGAAGCGTAAACCAGTTGCGGGTTTCATGATTGCGAACTCTTGTTGTGCCAGGGCAGGCCAACCAGGCGATGAAAAAGGTACAGCATAGAAAGTGAAATCACGAAGATCAGCCATCCCGAAAATTCGTGAAAAAAGCCCTGGGCTTTTTCGGGATCCCAATACTGGACCAGCAGGCCCGTGCCTACGATACGCAGACTGTTGGCTGCAACCGCGATTGGGATCGACGCCAGCGCCAGCACTACGCGAATGGCGACTTTCTGTTCCATCAGGTAACCGTAAATGACGGCCAGCGTGGCCAGGGACATCAGCGAGCGAATTCCGCTGCAAGCCTCAGCTACTTCCAAAGCCATCGCCGGAAGAACTATGACATTGCCCTCGCGTAAGACCGGTACACCCATCCAGGGCAGTGTCGTGCTGGCCACTCTCGAAGCCAGCAGCTGAAGTGGAAAGGTGATCTGGTTGAATAGGATGGTTGGAATGGGAATCATCAATAGCAGAAAAGCCCATGGAAATGCCAGGGCGCGGAGAAAGTTCCAGCCAAGGAAAAGCACGATGCAGCCGCCCATCACGATTAGCAACGATACCCGGGAGAGAAAAAGTTCAGCGCCCATCTGACCAACGATGAGCACACACATTCCCATCGCTAGAAATAGCAGGCCCCACCACGAAGGCCGCAGGCTAAGGCCGCTGAGCCGGGACCGCTCCTGCCAAACCACGAAGACCGAAAAGAGAGGTACAAAGAAGCCGTGGGAGAAATTGGGATCTTTCCACCATTGCCCGACAAGGCGAGCGAGTGTCGGTCCGTAGAGCCACATTAGTAACGCTACGATAACAATCGTTTGCCATAATAGAAGTGGGCGCTCCGGGCGAGCGGCGGGCGGGCGTGTAATGGGTGGTTGGGATTGCAGCACTTCGCTCACTGGAACAGGTATTGCCATGAGGGGGATAGGGTCAGCGTATGCGAAGGAAAGGTAACCTGCAATAGCCAAACTGAGCCACTCGGCAACCAGAACACGGGATAGAAGCACCTCAATCCGAGGATTCCAGATTGTCGCCAATGGCGGAGGGGCTTTGATCGCGTGAAAGCCGGGACTGCTTGATTCGGTAGAGTTGTCGTATCCTTTTGCTGGGGATGGAGTTAGGGTCATTTTCTCAAGAGGAATTTGAAGAAGTGAAGTAGCGGTTACCCTCGATTGTGCAAATACTTTCCCTTTTGTACGGAGGAGTGTAGTTTAAGGTAAGTGGGCATTTTCCCCAGGCGCCCATTGTGGCCTGTATACTTTTGGGAACGTGGCGGTGGGCTTGTGCACAAACGAATCCCGCCTAAAAATTGGAAACGGCATTTACCGTGCCCTCGCGGCCAAGGCAATCCTTTTAATCTGTCTCCCCGGAAAAGACTGATCGATGGGATCGCGCGCCTGCCAAACCATGAAGAATACAGATCGCCGCGATTCTTCAGCCCTTGGAAATTTGGGCTTCCTGGAAGGTGTAAGTCCTCCATCCAGAGCGTGAAAGCCGTGATTCGCGTCGTAGCGCACAGGGTACCGCCGGCCGGCTGTGGAGGAGTGGCAGATCAGTGACCAAGGCGTTGCTGCAAGCGCAAGCAAATTGGATGCTTCCAGTCCTCTTGGTTTGGACGTTCGTGGCGTGAACGAGGAGAGTGCATGAAGAAAGTAATGAGGCTCGCATCTCTGGTACTTCTGGGGTTTGCGGCCACAGGTGTCTGGGCTCAGGATGAGGTAAATGCCAACGCCGCCAAGCCAGACAAAGCCAATGTGCCACAAGCGCGTTCGGTCGCCCCGGAGATTCCTGCAGACTACGTCATCGGCGCAGACGACACACTGCACGTTTCGGTTTGGAAGGAAGCGGACATGACCGTTACTCTGCCGGTTCGTCCGGATGGCAAGATCTCGATGCCTTTGCTGGACGATGTGCAGGCGGCTGGCCTGACTCCGATGCAATTGGCAGCTTCCATCAAGGAGAAGCTGAAGAAATATATTGCCGATCCGCGGGTGACGGTCGTGGTGACGGCGATGAACAGCCAGCGGATTTATGTTCTGGGCGAGGTGACGCACACCGGATCGATGGCCCTGCTGCCCCATATGACTGTTCTTCAGGCCTTGTCCAGCGCGGGGTTTACGCAGTTTGCTAATCTTAAAGGGATTTACCTGCTGCGAACGGAAAACGGGCAACAAACAAAGATTCGGTTCAACTACAAGGACGTCGTCAAAGGGAAGGATACAGAGCAGAACATCCAGCTCAAGCCAGGCGATACGATTGTTGTTCCGTAGAGTGCGCCAGGGGAGCGGCTACGAACGCTGGTTTCAACAGGAAGAAGCAAGAGGAAGAATAAGGATGAAGAAAGGCCATATCATCTTGATCTTGACGCTGGGACTGTGTGTGACTTGTGCCTGGAGTCAGGACAGCTCACAGCAGCCTGCCGATTCGACGCCAGAAGACAATCCGCAGCAGCCAGCGCCAGCCTTTGGCCCGGACAACCCGGCCCCTCTGCCTGCGGACAATCCTCCGATCTCAGGATTGGATTTGCCTAACCTCGAACCCCATGCCGCGCCGTTGAGCTACCTGCAACCTGGCGCCCACATAAGCGAGTCGCTGGATTCCAACGTCCAGAATAGTCTGGGCGGATCGGGCATTCACTCCATCACGGATGCTACGGGTAGTCTGGAACTGCAGCGGCTGTGGAAGAACTACGATCTGGCTCTCGACTACCTCGGAGGAGTGGGCTACTACAACGCCCGCGGGGTTGGGCTTAAGCAAATTGAGGAACTGGGAGTTAACCAGAAAATCAGCTGGAAGCGCGGGCAGTTGGGGATTCGCGATGCCTTCAGTTATCAGCCCGAAGGTACGTTCGGCAGCGCCTACGGTTCGGTGGCTTCGACAGGAGCGGCACTTGGCGGGCAGAGCGTGTTTTTCGGCGGGACGGGATTGGGAGAATTGGGCCAGGTTCCGCGCATCATGAATATATCCCTGGTGGATGTTGTCGAAAATCTTACGCCCAGGTCTTCGGTGACGGCTGCCGGATCGTATGCGTTCACACACTTTCTTGAGAACGACCCGGTATTGGGCAACTCGTTTATTGGGAATCGACAGGTCTCGGCGCAGGTGGGATACAACCACGTTATCGGAAAACATGATCAAGGGGCCCTGGTTTACGGCTATCAAGATTTCCGGTTCTCCACGGGCGTCAGCTTTCAAAGCCACGTTATTCAGTTGATGTGGGGACATCGCATTTCAGGGCGATTGGATTTCATCATTGGCGTGGGCCCCCAGTTTACGCAACTAAACAACATCCTCGTTCCAGTGGCAGTGGCCGACCTGCGCAAAACGGATGCATTTCCTCCTTGCGTCGTGGCGGTGACGAACTCCGGCAATCAAATCGAGTGCCCGAGGAATGACTTTCGCGTCGGGGTCGCCGGCCGAATGCAGCTGCGCTATCAGTTCCGCAGGGCGAGCGTTTCTCTAAGCTACAACCGCTTTACCACCAGCGGATCCGGCTTTTTTGCGGGCGCTCAAAGCGACATCGCGACTTTTGATGTAAACCGTTCCGTGGGTCGCACCTGGACTGCCTTTTCCGACGTCGGGTACTCGCGCAACAGCCGAATCGTAGGTTCGAACTGCCCCGCCGGTTCGGTCACCTCCAGTTGCACCACCTCCGGAGTAAGCGCCAATAGCTACCAGTATCTTTTTGCGGGGGTGGGCATGCGCAAGCAAATCGGGCGCACATTACGCGTTTACGGCAGCTACCAGTTTAACGATTTGCTCTTCGACAACTCGTTTTGCCAATCGACTACTCCCTGCAACCGGATCTCGCAGAGACATGTCGGAACGATTGGATTGGATTGGACGCCTCGGCCAATGCGGCTTGATTAAGCTCTTAGGCTGGCCCGCGGGGCCGGCAGAATGGTAGTGAAAATGGAAAATCGCGAATTAACGATGGAAGATTATGTGGCGATGTTGCGCCGCCGGATCAAGGTGATCCTGATTCCGGCGCTTCTGGCGCCCCTGACCGGATACATGGTTTCCTATGCCTTTCCTCCGAGGTACACTTCGCAATCGCTGATCCTGGTCGAAGCGCCCAAGATTCCCGACGCGGTTGTGCAACAGGTGTTCACGCAAGATCTGACCGAGCACATCGCAACCATCGAGCAACGCGTATTGAGTCCGAATCGGCTACGGCCGATGGTGGAAAGGCTCGGCTTGGTCAAGCCGGGGCAGAACATCGAAGATGTCGTGGACGGCATCCGCGGCAACATGACGATTCAGCCGGTGGTTACGGACCTTTCGCAGGTCGGCCCCGGAGGCAAGAAAAAGCCCGGCCAGGGCAGTGCGGTCCCGGGTTTTTACGTGAACTACACGTCGTCCACGCCGCGCGAGGCGCAGCAAATTTGCACCGACCTAACCTCCATGCTTCTGGAGGAAGATCTGAAGTCGCGGCAGGACGCCTCGCAAGGTACAACACTTTTCCTTACCAAGCAGGTGGAGGATGCCAAGCAGAACCTGGACGATCTGGATCAGAAGTTGGCGGCGTTCAAGAACCAGCACATGGGCCAGCTTCCCGGCGATGAAGACAACAATCTCAAAATTCTGATGGGGTTGAACTCCCAGCTCGACGCCAATACTCAAAACTTGAACCGGGCGACAACAGACAAGGCTTACGCCGAATCGATGCTGGCGCAGCAGTTGGCCGCATGGAAAAGCTCGCAATCCTCGAGCAATCCTCAAACTCTTCAGCAACAGCTTTCACAACTGCAGGCACAACTCATCGATCTGGAGACGCGCTATACAGAAGACCATCCAGACGTGATCAAAACCAGAGGGGACATTGCGCTGGTCAAGAAGAAGCTGGCGGAAATCAACGACGGTTCGGGAAAAGGAAGTGAGACTGCCAATGATAAGGAGTCAGGATCGGAGCCACCAGAGATTCGCCAACTGCGGCTGCAGATTCATCAGTACCAGGACATGATTGCGCAGGCGACGCGCGATCAGAAGAAACTTTCGGACGAAATCGCGGTTTACCAGAGCAGGGTAGCATCCAGTCCTGTGATCGAAGAGCAATATAAAGAGCTGGCTCGCGACTACGACAACGCGCAGAAAGTCTACCAGGACGACTTGGCCAAGCAGAGTACGTCGAAGATGGCGTCTCAGGCGGAGCAGCAACAGCAAGGCGAACAGATGGCGCTTTTGAATCCTGCCTCGGTGCCAGACGCGCCGACCTTCCCGAACCGTCTGTTTTTTGCGGGTGGCGGATTTGGCGCAGGGCTGATGCTCGGGTTGTGCCTTGCGGTTTGGCTTGAGTTCCGCGACCAGTGCATTCGCACCGAAGCGGATGCCGAGGCCGCAGTGAATCTGCCGATGTTAGTTGCGGTGCCGTGGGTGGTGGAGACGGCTGTCAGCAATGGCAACGGCGGAGGACGTTTTTGGAGGCGAAAAAAACATCAAGGCGAGATGGAGGAGAGTGCGAGAGTCTGATCCAGACTTTAGCCGACCGCCATGTATAAAGAGTTCTACGGCCTGCGGGCGAATCCCTTCAACGTGAACCCCGATCCGCGTTACCTCTTCCTGACGCGGCACACCGAGGAAGCGCTGGCCTGTCTCACCTACGGGATCCAGAGCCGCAAAGGGTTCGTGCTGTTGACGGGCGAGGTGGGTACGGGCAAGACCACGCTGATCAACAAGCTGCTGGAATGGTTACGTCTGCAGCAGGTGGCGACCGCTTTCATCTTCAACTCGCGCCTGAACACGACGCAGTTCCTCGACTACATGATGGCGGACTTCGGTATTCCCTGCGATTCGAAGGCCAAGAGCCAGATCCTGCTCAGGTTGTACAACTGGCTGCTGGATCGCTACCGGGCGGGAGAAACGGCGGTGCTCATCGTCGATGAGGCACAGAACCTTACCGACGAGGTGCTGGAAGAAATCCGCATGCTCACCAATCTGGAGACGTTCACGGAAAAACTACTCCAGATCGTGTTGGTGGGGCAGCCTGAACTGGAACAAAAACTGAAGCAGCCACAACTTCGGCAGCTACGCCAGAGACTAACGTTGCGTGCGCGAACCCATCCTCTCACGCTGGAAGAAACGAAAGCCTACGTTCAGCAGCGGTTGCGCATTGCCGGATCGAATGGCCAGGAGATTTTTGATCCAGAGTCTGTGGTCTCGATTCACCGTTATGCCAATGGCATTCCGAGGGTCATTAACCTGCTGTGTGAGCACTGCCTGGTCAGTGCATTCGTGGACCAGCAGAAGGTAATCGCACCGCCCGTGGTGGATAGTGTGGCTCGAGACTTCGATTTAGCGGACAGCATTGCCGCCGGGGTCATGACCGCAATGCCGCAACCCACTGCGGCGCAGGACAAAACAGATTTAGAGGACACCTTGCGGTCACTGGCCAACTTAGTTGGACGGATGCGTGAACCAGAAAAAGACGACCTCCCCCGGGAAAGGAAATCATGAGCAGAATTCACGAGGCGTTGAAAAAAGCCGAACAGGAGCGGGCGGCGGCTCAGGGAGGTCCGGCCCAGCCCAGTTTCGGCGCGCCTATGGCGGCGGAGCCGCCAATGACGATGGCGGATGACGTGCCGCCCCCCGTGGCGACCCTCCCTCCGCCTTCCAACGCTGCTTTCGCATCCGCGATGCCATCATTTGCGAATTCGTTTGGACTGGAGACTTTGCTGGCGCGTTGCCCCCAGGTGCAGTGGCAGCCGGATGCGAAGACCATGCTGTTTTTCAACGGGGACGACAGCGCCCGCGGCACGGAGGAGTTCCGCACATTGCGGTCCCGGCTGTATCACACGCGCGAGAATCGCACCTTGAAAAAAATAATGGTAACCAGCGCTCTGCCCAAAGAAGGCAAATCCTTCACGGCAGCGAACCTGGCCCAGGTCCTGGTGCGGCAACATGGGCGGCGCGTACTGCTCATCGATGCCGACTTGCGCGGTCCCAGACTGCACATGTTGCTGGGAACTTCCGCCTCGCCTGGACTCTCCGATTATCTCCAGGGGACGAATGACGAGTTTTCTGTTATGCAGCGTGGGGCTATGGAAAACTTATTTTTTGTTCCCAGCGGCCAGCAGATTTCCGATCCCGCCGAACTGGTTTCCAACGGGCGGTTGAAACTTCTGATCCAGCGAGTGGAGGCGCTGTTTGACTGGATCATCATTGATTCGCCCCCCGCCGTGCCGGTTTCCGATGCCAGTGTGCTGGCCAAGGCCTGTGACGGGGTTCTGATGGTAGTGCGCTCGAATTCGACTCCCATCGATATGGCACGCCGGGCGCGTGAGGAATTTTCAGATGAAATGCTGATTGGAGTTGTGCTCAATGGCACAGACAGCGAAGCCGTACCTTATTCGCGTTATTACTATGACGCGTACGTGAAAAATGGGGCCGAGTCCAAGTCGTAGGGAATAGGGAACCGTGATCCGGCTGTTCAAAGTTTATTATCCGTTACGCACTCTGGTGCTTTTGGCGGGTGAAGCCATGATCGTTTGGCTTTCGTTCCTGCTGGCGACGATGTGGCGCAACCCAGAGAGTTGGCTGCTGCTCAATGTTGAAGGCGGATATCTTCAAGTTCTGGCATCGTTGGGCCCCAGGATCTTAGTAGTGACCGGAGTGGTGTTACTCCTTTCCCATCTTCTCGATCTTTACGACTCCACTAGTCTGGGCGCAAAGTGGGATGAAGCTTTCCGTCTTCTGCTGGTGTTGGGATCGGTAGCGCTGGCTCTCGCGGCTTTGGCCAGGAGCTTTCCCAGTGTCCTGCCCGGGAACAATTCGACCTTCTGGGGACTCATAATCCTTACCTTCACGTTGTTCTGCTGGCGCGGAGCCTATTCGTGGATGGTAAAACAGCCCTTCCTGCGCGAGCGGGTCTATGTATTGGGAACAGGAGAGCGTGCCCAGCGGTTGGTGACGGGTTTGCGGGACCGTTCTGCTTTAGGAGTAGAAGTCGTGGGCTGGACTGGAGATGTGGAAGGGGAATTGACCCGTGACAGCGTTGCTTCTCACCTGCTTGGTTTGGCGCGGGGCAGAGGCGTACATCGCGTAATCGTGGCCATGCCGGACCGGCGCGGCACCTTGCCGGTGGAGGAATTGTTAGACCTTCGCCTGGCTGGAGTGAAGGTGGAAGAAGCGACCTCATGGTTGGAGAAAATCTCGGGACGGATTGAAGTTGAACACTTGTATCCAAGCTGGCTCATCTTCGCGGATGGGTTTCGCTTTAGCAGCATTTTCCGTTTGGTCCGAAGAGGAGCGAATTTCTCGGTTGCATTTGCCGGATCGGTGCTCTCGCTGCCGTTGCTGCCTTTCATCATGCTGGCGGTAAAGATGGATTCTGCGGGGCCGGTGTTATACCGCCAGCGGCGCGTGGGCCGCGGCGGGACAATCTTTCACTGCTACAAATTCCGCACCATGCGAGTCGATGCCGAAGCGGATACGGGAGCAACCTGGGCTACCGACGATGATCCGCGAATCACGCGAGTGGGAAAGTTCCTGCGCTCATCGCGGCTCGACGAGATTCCTCAGCTGTGGTGCGTGCTGAAGGGCGATATGCACTTCGTGGGACCTCGCCCGGAACGTCCGGAATTCGTCGAATGGCTGAGCAAAGAGATACCCTACTACGGCGTGCGTCATGTGGTGCGGCCGGGAATCACGGGATGGGCGCAGGTGCAATACAAATATGGCAACACGCTGCAGGACGCCCGGGAAAAGCTGCAATACGATCTGTTTTACATCAAGAACGCCTCGCTCGGCCTCGATTTGCTGATCCTTTTCCAAACCTTCAAGATCGTGCTCCTGGGCCGGGGGGCGCGATGAAGTTCTTATTCTGGTTTTCGGCCGGGTTGATCGTGTACACGTATGCGGGATTCATTGTCTGGTTATGGTTGCGGGCCCGTCTGAGTCCGTGGCCGGTACGGCGCGGGCCACATCTGCCTTCTGTCTCGATCGTCATGGTGGTGCGAAACGAAGAGAGGGCTCTGCGGGAAAAGCTGCAGAATTTGTTTGCACTGGATTATCCCTCGAACCTTTATGACGTCGTTGTGGTTTCCGACGGCTCAATGGATAAGACAGAAGCAATTCTTCGTGAATGGGGCGACCCGCGGCTGCATATCGTGATGAACCAATTGTCGCGCGGCAAGGCGAGTGGGCTGAATGATGGCGTTCAGGTTTCTCAGGGCGAGCTTGTGATGTTCACCGATGCGCGGCAGAAGATTGAACCCTCCGCCCTGCGCGTCCTGGTGGAGAATTTTGCGGATACGGAAGTCGGGTGCGTGAGCGGCGAGCTGATGTTAGGAGAAATGGAATCCGGAGAGGCCAAGGAAGGCATGGGCCTGTATTGGCAGGTGGAGAAAAAAGTTCGAGAATTGGAGGCGGCGTCTGGTTCCGTGGTGGGCGCGACGGGCGCGCTCTATGTTGTGCGGCGCGAACTGCTGGTTTCGGTTCCGGAGGGGACAATTCTGGACGACGTTTATATCCCCATGCATGTGGTTAAGCAAGGGAAACGCGTTTTGTTTGAGCCTCGGGCCCGCGGCTGGGATAGCCCGAACCTGGGGGCTGAGCGGGAATTTGCCCGCAAAGTGCGCACGTTGAGCGGCAACTACCAGCTTCTGCAGCTAGCCCCTTGGCTTTTGGGAGGTCAAAATCCGATTCGCTTTGAGTTCGTGAGCCATAAGCTATTGCGGCTGGTCGCGCCTTTTGCGCTGGTTGTAGCCTTCGTCACCTCGGCGCTTATTTCCAGTTCAGGCTATCGGGTGTTGTGGCTCTTGCAGGTTGCATTTTATGGAATGAGTTTGCTGGCTTTGTTCCGCTTCGAGCTGGGACTTTTGTCCCGCGCCGCCGGCGCAGCGATGACGTTTGTCGTGTTGAACGCAGCGGCAGTCGTTGCTTTCGCCAACTTCGCGGGCGGACGCAAAACGGGATGGGGTCGTTGATATCGGTTGGCAAACCGAAATGGATTGAGGAGCGGATTACTTGGCAACCCTGGCGGCGATTAGTAAAAATCCGGTGCAAAGAAAGGGCAAAAGCTCAATGGCGTATAACGCCCTTCTGCTTTTTACCTGCCTTTACTACACTCGCCCCGAAGATCTGATTCCCGGCTTGAACCACATCCCACTCGAGAAGATTATCGGTGGGATCGCGCTCATCGCTCTTATTTCGACCTTTGCTTCGGGTCGAATGCGAAAGCTTCCGCTCGAACTCAAATTGATGGTAGTTCTGTTTTGCCATCTTATTCTGACCGTTCCTTTCGCATTTTGGCCAGGCGGCGCGTTTGCCGTGGTGTTCGAGAAATTTCCGAAGACGGTCATCGTCGCGTTCCTGGTAACCCTCCTGGTCGATCGGTTTGAAGAGCTTCGCCGGCTGCTTTGGGTGCAGGCGGCATCGCTGGTGGTGCTGACCATTTCGTCGATTTTGATTCACCGTATGGATAATGGCCGCCTTATAGGCGCTCTCGGTGGAATTTTTGAAAATCCAAACGATCTCGCGATTAACATTTCGATCAATTTTCCTCTTTGTATCGGATTTCTGTTAGCGGCACGCGGGATCGGCCGAAAGTTGATCTGGGGTGTCGGAGCGTTGGCTATGCTGGTTGGAGTAGTTATGACCTACTCCCGCAGCGGCCTGCTGGCTATGGTGGTGGCGGTAGTAATTTGCTTGTGGGAGTTCGGCGTTAAAGGCAAACGGGTTTATCTGCTGGCAATCGCTGGGCTCCTTTGCGTCGTAGGCGTCGGCTATCTGATCGCAAACCCACACTATTTGGCGCGGGTGGAGAGCCTGCTCCATGGGGGGAATGTCGAGGGTTCGGCAGATAAAGGCTCAATCGAGGCTCGCAAGCAGTTGCTGATGGACAGCGTTATGGAAACGATACACCACCCTATTGTTGGAATCGGACCAGGCAATTTTGGAGCGGCCACCGGCACCTGGCATGTTACCCACAACTCCTATATGGAGTTTGCTTCCGAGGGAGGCTTGCCCGCACTGTTTCTCTTTCTGGCCATCTTGTATCTGGCGATGCGAAATATAAAGCGAACCCGTTTGCTGCCTGCTTATCGAGACGGTCCGGAGCTGCGCCTGTTTACCGGAGCTCTGTGGGCTAGTCTCGCAGCATTTCTGGTCGGAGCTCTTTTTGCCAGCTTCGAGTATCACCTTTTTCCGTACTTCATGGTCGCATATACATCGGTGTTATATCGGGTTGCATCGGAGGCCTCTCCTCAACCGGCTGATGACACACCACCCAAATCCAGTGCCAGAACCCAGTTGTGGAAGAGATATCCCGGTGAATACAGATATGGAAACAAAAGCAAAATCGAAGCCACTCGCTGATGAGGTGCTGGCGATTCTCCGCTGCTTGTCCTGCCAAGGCAATCTCCTGCAGGAGGAGTCCGCCCTAGCCTGTGCGATGTGCCAGCGGCAATATCCAATCGTAAAAGGTGTGGCACGGTTCGTAGATGCCCAGCACTACGCCGGCAGCTTTGGCTTCCAGTGGCTCACCTTCCGCGACACGCAGTTGGATACCGAAGAAAGCCGCCGCTCCGAGGCCGACTTCCGCCGCAGAACGGGTTTTACGCCAGAAGATCTTGCCGGCAAACTGGTGCTGGATGTGGGGTGCGGAATGGGTCGCTTCGCCGAGGTCGCAACCCGCTGGGGCGCTCATGTTGTGGGGATCGATCTCAGTCTGGCCGAGGAAGCAGCCAGCGAAAATCTTAAGGACCGGGACGCCACTTTTTTTCAGGCGGATGTTTTCAAACTTCCTTTCGCGGCTGGCAGCTTTGACTACATCTACAGCATCGGTGTGCTCCACCACACTCCCGATTGCGAGCAGGCCTTCAAACGGCTGCCCAGCCTGCTGAAACCGGGAGGGCGTATCGCGATCTGGCTCTATAGCGGATACAACCGTTGGTACAGAATGAGCGACTTGTATCGCCGCGTGACTCGACGCATGTCACCCAAAACGGTTCATCGAATGGCTCATATCGCGGTGCCGATGTACGGTGTGCACCAGGTTCTGCGCTCGATTCCCCTCGTGGGCAAGCCGGTTAGCGGCGTGATGAAATACCTTTTGCCGATGTCGTTCAACCCCGATCCGAAATGGCGAGTCCTCGACACCCTCGACTGGTATTCGCCCTGGTATCAATCCAAACATACCTACGAAGAAGTCTTCCGTTGGTTTGAGGATTGTGGGCTCAAAGATTTGCGCGTGATTCTCCAGCCGATTTCTGTTCAGGGACAACGGCCGGTACTGAGCGCGGAATTCGATCACTCCGATAGGTCTGAGGCCGACCAATGTGCGGTATAGCCGGCTTCGTTGGCGGACGAGAGGACACAGCCTCAGCGGCTGAAGTTCGCCAGATGTGCCAGACGATCGTCCATCGAGGGCCGGACGATGAAGGCATCTATGTCAATGGCCCTGCAGGCCTTGGCATGCGGAGGCTCAGCATCATCGACGTCTCCGGAGGCCGACAGCCCATCCACAATGAGGATGAGACGATCTGGGTAGTATTCAACGGAGAGATTTATAACTATCCGGAACTGCGGTCTGAGCTCGAAAAAAAAGGCCACAAGTTTTATACACATAGCGACACCGAGGTCATCGTTCATCTTTATGAAGATCTTGGCGCCGAATGCGTCAAGAAACTGCGAGGGATGTTCGCAATTGCGCTGTACGATGAACGCCACCAAACCCTGCTGCTGGGCCGCGATCGCCTGGGCAAGAAGCCGCTGTATTACGGGCTTGACGGCAGCCGCCTCTATTTCGGTTCCGAGATCAAGGCAATTCTGGCCGTTGCTCCGCAGTTGACGGAAGTCGATCCCGAGGGCATCCTGCAGTTTTTCTATTTCGACTACATCCCAGATCCGTTCACGGCGTATCAGCGCATTCACAAACTTCCGCCGGGGCACCTGGCTGAGTTTAAGAACGGTAGCCTGCGGATCGAACAGTATTGGGATCTCCCGCACTACGGTACGAGCGAGGTTACTTCCGAAGAGGAATGCCTGGAAGAACTGGAACGGCGATTAGCTGAAGCAGTCCGCATCCGGTTGATGAGTGAAGTCCCGCTGGGAGCACTTTTGAGCGGCGGCGTGGATTCCTCCGTCGTAGTGGCTCTGATGGCGCGCGCCAGTTCGTCACCGGTGAAGACTTTTTCCATTGGGTTTGAGAACCAGGCTTTCAACGAACTGGAATACGCCAGAATACTGGCAGGAAAATTCGGAACTGATCATCACGAACTGGTAGTCGACCCGGACCTCTGGGAGACTTTGCAAAAGCTCACCTGCATGATGGAAGAGCCCTTCGGCGATTCCTCTATGGTCCCGACGTACCACGTATCGAAGATGGCGCGCCAGCATGTGACGGTGGCGCTGGCCGGGGATGGTGGAGACGAATTGTTCGCGGGGTACGACCGTTACGCGGTCAACCTGAATCGACAGTCCTTCGATTCAATTCCGGGCTGGGTTGGGGAGCAGTACCGAAGCTCTGTCTATCATCTCCTACCCGACACCCTGCGAGGGAGGAAGCTAAGTTGGAATTTGTCGCTGCAGTCGCGTGATCGGTATCTTGACGGTGTTTCATTTCTTCCTGCCTGCCATCGGGATCGTGCTCTTTTCTCGAGAGATTTTCTATCGGTTGCTGCGCGGCTGCCCGACCCGTTGAAGCAATTTCGCGATTACTACGATCACGCTCCGGCGAAAGATCCGCTTAGCCGGCTCCTCTATCTGGACACCAAGACGTATCTCAGCGCCGACGTCCTGGCGAAGGTGGATCGCATGAGCATGGCTGCTTCACTCGAAGTGCGCGCCCCGATTCTTGACCACGAGTTTGTCGAGTGGGTTACCGGACTGGATGCCAAGTGGAAGTATCGCGAGGGCGATAAAAAGTACATCCTGAAAAAGTTGGGGGAAAGGCTGGGAATTCCGCGCGAACTGCTTTATCGCCGGAAGCAGGGATTCGCTATGCCTCTGGTTCACTGGATGCGGAGAGACATGAAAGACGAGCTGCGCCAGATTCTGCTCGATCCGCGGAGTCTTCAACGGGGATACTTCAAGCCTGAAGCCGTACGGAGAATCGTCGATGAGCATATCTCTGGCAAGCGCGATCATCCCGGTGTCCTGTGGCAGATGTTGGTGCTCGAGTTGTGGCACCGGAATTTCCTCGAAAAAGTGCCGGATCCGGTCGAGCCGCGGGTTTGGCATGCAACGACAGGAGCTGCCACTACTGTTGTTCGCGAACAAAGTATCGCGACCGCCGCGGCAGGCAATGCCGCTTACGGCATGCTCCCAGGGAAAAACCAAGAGTGCCTTCGTGTCGCGATCGTTGCCCCGTCGCTTCGCAAGCTCGGAGGGCAATCCGTCCAGGCGAATCTGCTTTTACGAAACTGGAGCAGCGATGCGTGCGTGCAAGCGAAGCTCGTGCCCATCGATCCCGAGTTCCCGGCCTGGATTCGCTGGGTGGAGGACATCCCTTTTATGCGGACCATTGTTCGCGTGCCATTCTATTGGGCTCGGCTTTGGGAAGAAATTGGGCGCGCGGACGTGATACACATTTTTTCCGCCTCTTACTGGTCATTCTGGCTGGCGCCGGTTCCTGCTTGGGCCATCGCCCGATTGCGGGGGAAGGGAACGATTCTGAACTACCATAGCGGCGAAGCGAAAGAAAACTTGTCGAAATCTGGACTGGCGTCCGCGGCTCTGCGCCGGATGGGAATGAAGATCGTCCCGTCGGATTATCTGAAAGATGTTTTTCGCAACTTCGATGTCGCTGCCGAAGTAGTTCCGAACCTGGTGGATGCCGGTCTTATCCCATATCGCGAGCGCAGTGAAGTGCGGCCGGTTCTGATATGCACTCGAAGTTCCGAGCCCTATTATGCCGTGGACGATGTCTTACGAGCGTTCGGCTTGGTGCAAGCCGAGTACGCGCAGGCGCAACTCATCCTCGTCGGCGGCGGTTCGCTGGAAACGGAAATCCGGAAGTTGGCCGGGGAGTTGCGTTTAAACAATGTAGAGTTCGCCGGAAGAGTCTCTCAAGAACAGATCGGAGCCTTCTACGACCGCGCCGATATTTTTATCAACGCATCGATTGTGGACAACATGCCGGTCTCAGTCCTGGAAGCGTTTGTGGCGGGGCTTCCTGTAGTGAGCACGGCACCGGGGGGGATTCGATACATCGTCGAGCATGAGCGGACAGGACTACTTTCACCTCCTCATGAGTGGCGGCAACTCGGGGAGAGTGTTCTTCGACTGCTTCGCGAGCCAGGTCTGGCGCGAATGCTCGCCGGGAATGCGCGGCAGCGGGCGCAAAACTACTGCTGGGAAAACGTGCGGGAACAATGGCTTCAACACTATCGGGAGGCAGCTCGCGGGGAGCATCGAAAGGCAGCAAGCGCCGTGGAACCGCACCCGCTTAGCACGGAGGTGAAGTGAGCGCCGCCACCAGTGTACCGAAGGACGGACAGGAGCAGGATCCCGATTGGGACGGGATGATCTGCTTTGCGAACGATTGGTATGCCGATCCGCTCAGCAAAAAGCATCTGATGTTGCGCTTTGCCCTCAAGCGCCCCATTCTCTGGATCAATTCTGTAAATAATCGGCGACCCCGTATGGCGAGCAAAGATATTCGTCGAGTTTTTCAGAAGCTCGGAGAGTTTCGCCGGGGACTTTCGCAGGTACATGACGGAATCTGGGTTTTGACCCCACTCTACATTCCGTTTCACGGCAATCCGGCGGTTCGTGATCTCAACCGCAAGTTGCTGGGAGCACAAATTCGCCATGCCCTCGTCAAGTTGCATATCCGGCGCGCAGTCACCTACACATTCGCTCCAACGTCGGCTGACGTGGTTGGTACTTTGGGAGAAGCGACAGTCGTTTATCACTGCGTGGATGAATTTTCCGCGTTCAGCGATGCCGGGGCAGAAGTAGCCGACCGTGAGCGCGAACTGCTGCGCAAAGCCGATATCGTTTTATGCTCCGCAGCCGGGCTATATGAGCGCAAGAAAAGCTTCAACCCGCAGACTCACCTGGTAACCCACGGCGTGGACTATGAATTTTTCCGCAAGGCAACGTCTGCCGATACCCCAGTCGCTCAAGAGTTGCGGTCTCTGCCCAAACCGATTCTCGGTTTTACTGGGCTGCTGGCCGATTGGGTGGATTTGCCGTTGCTCGCTGAACTCGCCGAACGGCGTCCAGCATGGTCGATTGTGCTGATTGGGCGCTCCGACGTCGATCTCAAGATTTTCGACGGATTGAAGAATGTGCATTTGCTGGGGCATCGGCCATACAACCGCCTGCCCGAGTTCCTGCGCGGATTCGACATCGCGCTCCTTCCTTTCGTGAATAACGAGTTGACCGTGAACGCGAATCCGCTGAAGCTGCGCGAATACCTTGCTGCGGGCCTGCCGGTGGTCGCGTCACCCATTCCGGAAGTTGCCCGCTATGCCAGCCTGGTTGCGCTGGCGAGCACGGCAGAGGAATACGAGCGCGAGATTGAAAATGTCTTAGCCCATGGAGGGTCTGGACCCTCTGCTGCGCGCTCGCTGAAGATGGCTTCGGAATCCTGGGAAGCTAAAGCGACGGAGATTGAGGATCTGCTCCTCAAAACCAAGCGCTTGGCCAGTCGCAACTGAGAACCGACGATGTCGAGAAAAAAGGCACCGGTATTTGTCGTGGGTTGTCCGCGGTCGGGGACGACGCTGCTCTACGACATGCTGCTCTCGTCGGGCGGATTCGCTGTCTACCAGATGGAATCCAACGCCTTCAACCTCCTGGTGCCACGTTTCGGCGACTTCCGCGTTCGGCAAAACCGGGAAAGGATGGTTGACGCGTGGCTGCAGAGTAAATTATTTCGCGCCACTTTCTTGGATGCCGAAAAGATTCGTGCCAAGTTGCTGGCGGAGTGTCGAAACGGCGGCGATTTCCTGCGCATCGTGATGGGGGAAATGACGCGCACTCAAGGCGCTGATCGCTGGTCGGACAATTCTCCGGAAGAATTGCAATGTGCTCTCACCATCAAGAAATATTTACCAGAAGCACTATTCATCCACATGATTCGCGATGGACGGGATGTGTCGCTCTCTCTCGACGCTCGGCCTCACGCCTGGATTCGTCCTTTTTCCTGGGATCGCCAGGACAGCCTGGCAATTGCTGGAGTTTTCTGGGAATGGTCGGTCAATCGGGGCCGGCAAATTGGCCGCCGCTTGGGCGACGACTATCTGGAAGTGAACTTCGAAAAAATGCAGGCGGATGTACCGGGGACACTCGCGAGAATTGGTGATTTCATTCGACACGATCTTAACTACGACCGCATCATGCGCGTAGGAATCGGTTCGGTGAGTCAACCGAACACGTCGTTCAAAGGCGATGGGGGAAGTCCGGTCGGCAGGTGGAAGAAGAAAATCGCTCCCGAGAAACTGGGACTGTTCGAAGCATTGGTAGGTCCGACGCTGAAAGAGCTAGGCTACCCGGTGGCGACCCCGGCCACGGGTGGGCATCAGATGAAGGCGCTGCGGTTGCGTACGTTCTATCGCACCTATTTGACCGCGAAATTCCAGTTCAAATATTCCGCGCTAGGCAGAGCCTACCTCGGCCCGATGACGGGAGAACAAATCGATGCCACGACGATGGGAGTAGATCCCGCGCAGACGCCGGTTGGCGCTTCGCAGCCCTGATCTCGCAAAAAATTGTTTTTTATTTCGGAGGCACAGTTTCGGTTGGCGTCGCAAGCGCCCGTTGCCGTAGACGATCATAAAGAGTATTGCCCAAGACTCGGCGCGAAGTACTTCGCAGAAGGTCGCGAAGCTGAAGTTGCCAAAGATTACCCTGACACAACGTTTGAAATGCGGCGAGCGGCGTGCCGCGCATGACGGCAACGCGGGCAAGGCTAAACGGGTCAGAGCGGCTTCCGTTGACGCCGATTCGGCTGGTGGCGACGCTGCTGTAGCCGGCTTCCTTAGCGATCGAGGCAACACGCGGGTTCCAGCGGCCACCGGGACATGAGAAGTGATCGACGGGCCGCCCAACAATATTTTCAAGCTGCGTCTTGGCATCGGCAATCTCGTGGCGCAAACCGGCTTCATCCAGATCGCTCAAATAGGAATGGGTCAACGAGTGGCATCCAATTTCAAATCCTAAGTCTGCAAGTTCGCGCACGTGTTGAGGCAGCATGTAGCCGCGGCGGCCCAGAAATCCCAGCGTGATGTAAAATGTCGCGCTAAAGCCGCGCTTCTCAAGCAGCGGAGCGGCGACTCGTAAATCACTTCCGCAACCGTCATCAAATGTGATTACGATACGGCGCGATCCGTTGTTGGCCGCGGCCCTTCCAACAATCTCATTTGCGGCTAAAGCGTCCGAAACAGAAATTCCGCGAATCCCCTCCTTCGGCAGCCAGTCCATCTGTTCACGAAAGTTATCTTCCGACAAAACGTATCGGACGTATCCCGGCTCGTCCTGGCAAAGCGGTTGGCCAGGGGTTTCAAGCTCGTGATACATGAGGCAAAGAATCTCGTCGGGACGCATAGAGTTCTCAGAAGATACGTCGTAACTGAGCCTTGAGGGAAGCGGGCACCGTGATTCCGAGGCTGTCGATGACCTTCTTGCCAGTCTTAAGAAAATTGCGAACGCGATCAGACTTGGAATGGATTGAGGCAAAGCTCTCAAGAAGCTCGCCAGAAAGTTCTCCGGACGAGGGTAGAAGCAGATCGTCCTTGCAGCCGGCGTAGTCGCCGGTTGACAGCGCCGTAAGAACACTCTCACGCGTCCGGGAGTCGCAATTCAGTTGCGTAAACAGTCCCCGAAATTGTTTTTTCCAATGCAGATCTTGTCCGTAGTAAGCCTTCATGCCGGTCCGCCGCTTGCGCAGACGAAGGAGCAAATCGAAGGTTGCCGGACGGGGGGCGTAGCGGCCATCATACTTGGAGTTCCACGTCTCGATGCCGAAAGGAAGAACTTCGAAGGTCTCGATCCAGGGAAACATGGTGTCTTTGGGATGCGCGATCACAGGGATGCCGCCATTCTTCTCGATGTGGCGAATAACGGCTTGCGGTTCCTGTGTGCCGGCGAGTGTAGTGGCCCCGTATCCCAGGACATGCATGCGCCGTTCGCATTCGTATTCGAGTCCGCATACAAAGAGAAAGTGCTCATCCGAAAGGGCGGCGCACTCCCGTACGTAGTCGGCGAGTTTAACCTCATCGAAGCTCTCGGCATGATCGGTGATACAAACTACAGAGCATCCCTCCCCCAAAAATATCGCTTTGAGTTCGGCCAGAGTGAACTCGCCGTCTGAGTAGGTGCTGTGCGCGTGAAGGACAGCTTTCATGACGAATGCTTTCGCTGGTGCTCGCTCTCCCAGACCTGCTGGGCGAATCGAATCCAATCACCCAGTTCTGGAAATGGATCGTGCCACATGAAATTATCATGGAAGGTGCCGAGGCGGGGCGTCAGTTCCGCGATCAATGTGCTCCAGCGGTTGGGGAAGTTGCCTGGATAACCTGGCGGGCGGCCCTTCCATACTTCGACAAGATGGCGAAAGTCGCCAACCAACCAGCGGCATCGAACGCCCACTTTGTATGGCCGCGGGGGTTCAACATCGCCAAGTTCAGCCATTCGGGCGAGCAGGGCAGGGAAATCTGCCCCTGCGTAGCAAGCTAGCGGCAGCGAGTGCCAGAAACGCCCGTTAACCTCGATGAAGACGGGGACACCATCGTTGCGCAGCCGGAATTCAACCATGGCCACGCCGTGCCAATTCAAGGCGCGAAGCAAGGCAAGGCTGGATTCTCGAATCTTGAGGTCTGGGGCAACGCTCTCGCGCAAAGCGCTGCCGGAGCCGGTAGGATGTACGTCGCGAATGCGGCGATGAGCGAATTCAGCGCGCAGGATGCCTCGATTCATGAGGGCAAAATATCCCGCCCCCGCTCCTTCGACAAACTCCTGCACAACTACCGCTGAGCAGTTCTCGCTCATTTCCAATAGCACCTGCTGCATCTGGGCGGCATTTTGCGCATAGCGCGGCCGGCCGGTCGCGCGCGTCTTCCCATGCTCAGCAGACTCCTCCGAACTGCGCGGCTTCACCACCAGCGGAAATCGCAAGCCACGAAGATCAACCGAACGCGCCTCTGCGCATTTGAATGTCAAGGTCTTCGGAACAGCCATGCCAACAGACTCGGCCAATTCGGTGGTTTTACTCTTGTCGACTGCGCGAAGAAGATCATCGTGCGCCGGAAGAGCAAATCGTGCCCCTATCTCTGCAAGCCGCTCCCTGTGAGCGGAGATCACCAGAGTACTCGCCTCGGTCATCGGAAGAACAAGCGTGCCGGGTTCTTTTTTACATTGTGCGAGTACATCATCGATAAACCGATCTGGATTCAATTGCATCGGCGAATACTGGAATGTTCCAGCGCAGAAGCGTGACCATCCTGCCTTGGACCATGAGCGGGACTCACCGACCCAGACTGTGTGACCCTGCTGGGCGAGCGATCGCACGCAGGCGACCGCTTGATTCTGATTGCCGTCGAGAACCAGAATTCTCATGGCCGCGAGCGTTCTCCCCCGTCGAGCGGGCGTCTGCCCGGTGGCATCCATCCTCTGGATAGAATCTGATTAGACCCAAGGAAAGAAATGACTTGCCCCGTACCGCAAGCTCTGTGCCAGTTCCCGCCCTTCCTGTATTCTATCAATTCGAGTTTTGCGACGAATTTATTCACGCGCTGCGGGCCAATTCCAACCTGGAGATTTCTAGTTGCCGGATTTTGCGCCGGATCACTCCGCTCCACTGCCGGAATACGCGGTTGCCCCAACTCGCCCGGTCATTTCTCTGATGACAAACTCGCTCGACGTGGGAGGGAGTGAAAAGCAGTTCGTCAGCTTGGTGGAAGGGCTGAACCGCGAACAATTCGACGTACAGCCTGCTTGTTTGCGCCGCACAGGAGGCTTGGCCGCGCGAATGGGCGAGATTCCCGAATTTGCCCCCGGAGGAAGCCTGTTTAACATGCAGTCTCTTCGCGCGCGACTGGAGATGGGACGGCACCTTCGTCGAAACCGAACGGCCATCGCCCACGCTTTCGATTTCTACACCAACCTGATGATGGTGCCGGCCGCGCGCGTAGCTGGAGTGCCCGTTGTGCTTGCGAGTCACAGACAAATCGGCGACCTGCTGACGCCATCGCAATTCTGGGCACAGCTGCAAGCATTCCGAATCTGCGACCGGGTATTCTGCAACTCGCGCGCGGCTGCAGATAGATTGCGCCAGGCGAAATTGCCCGAGCGCAAGCTGGAAATCATCCCTAATGCTTTGCCGGAGCGTTTTTTTGTCCAGTCTGCGGCCGCTATTCCCCGAAAGCCCGGAATGTTGCGAGTAGGGATGATCGCGAGAATGAACGACGCAGTAAAGAACCATACTGCTTTTCTTCGCGCTGCTGCTCGTGTGGCGAAGGAGTTGCCAACGGTGGAGTTTTTACTGGTGGGCGACGGCCCGCTCCG
>Ga0308309_10000350_pt1 | contig 31003 bp, 25 predicted proteins | sample HubBroMetageWFT5_FD_192491 | JGI IMG/M metagenome (GOLD analysis project Ga0308309, IMG submission 192491) | Warmed and freeze-thawed soil microbial communities from the Hubbard Brook experimental Forest, New Hampshire - Hubbard Brook CCASE Soil... | ecosystem: Environmental > Terrestrial >...
GGTCTTTGGCGGGGGAATCTTCGATGGGCGTTTCAACGTGAGTCCGCTCAACGACAGAAATGGGATCATACGAGCGTATTCGCTGAGTTATTTTCATCCGGATCCGAAAGAGGTGTTGATGATCGGGCTGTCGTCCGGGTCGTGGGCCCAGGTCATCGCGAACCATCCGCAGCTCGAACACCTGACGATTGTGGAAATCAATCCAGGCTATCTGCGGCTCATCCGTCAGGTTCCGGAGGTAGCCAGCGTCCTGCAAAATCCGAAAGTCCACATCGAGATCGACGACGGACGCCGCTGGCTGGTGCGAAACCCGGACCGCAAGTTCGACGTCATTGTCATGAACACTTCGTATAACTGGCGCTCCAATATGTCCAACCTGCTGTCGGTGGAATTTCTGCAGCTCGTCCGCCGCCATTTGAATTCGGGGGGCGTGCATTTCTATAACACCACCGACTCGACGGAAGCCCTGTTGACCGGTCTCAGTGTTTTTCCGTACGGGATGCGGCTGCTGAATTTCATGGTAGTTAGCGACACGCCTTTGCGCCTCGATGTGGATCGCTGGCGCAACGTCCTGGCGAATTACAGGATCGACAACAATCCGCTGTTCGATTTGTCGCAGGAACTTCCGCGCCGGCGCCTGGGAGAAATGCTGTCCTTAACGGCGACTATGGACAGCTCCGCGGAGATGGGGCTCTCGTTGGAGTCTGCCGACCACATCCGCGCCCGCGCGGCAGGCGTCCGCGTGATCACGGACGACAATATGGGCACGGAATGGTTCCAATAGCCGCCCAAAGTGATCTGGAGCGACGAATCCAGAGAACGGATTGTCCCTCATCTTCAACTCCACCGTTTTCCGTTCAGCGCACGGTTCGCCTTTCGCGGCTACTCTTGTGTACGTGGAAAAGAGCGCGCGTAACGCGCAACGCATGCTCCAATCGGCGTCCCCTTTATCCGTCGTGAATCAGGCCGGGGTGTCTAGCTTCGGACGGGGGGGTGGGCCCCGGCCTACGGTTCGGAGCGGGTGTAGCAGTTTTTGCCCTCCTCTCCTTCCACCCCTGTTCCGGTTTGACCCTCCGCGAGGAAGTCCTTACACTTGAGTGTGTTCTCCGCTCGGCACACCGCTAATCCTGTGGAGGGTTTCCTGAGTTTACGATTGCGCAGTCTGTGGTTCGTGGCCCTGTTGGGGCTGCTGGCGCCGTTGTGTGCAGGACAGGATCCGGTTCCGCTTCCTCAGAAACCGCCTCCGCAGAGCCCGGCGCCGCAAGGCCAGGCGCCAGGGGCGGACCAGTCATCTCCGCAAGGGCAGCCGCCCTCCCAAGACCAGTCTTCGCAGGGACAGTCTTCTCAGGGACAGTCAACCCAAGGACAGTCGTCCTCCAAGGATCAGCCGTCTGCGGACGAGGAGGCTCTGCCGAAACCACCTCCACCGACCCAGATTCCGCAGAACAAGAGTCCGCAGAAACCGCCTCTACTGAATCAGGTTCCGCAGAGTCAGTCTCTGATCACCCTGGACAGCAACGAGACGATTTTTGCCATGCTGGCAGCGCTCAATACTTGTGGCTACGATCAGGACTTGACCATCTCAGACGTCACCCGGAGCAAGGTGCGGGCCGAGGTCCAGAAAAACTTACTGGGTTCGGAAGAGGCGGAGGCGGCGCGGACGGCTCTGTGCGAGTTCTACCAGGGCCACATGGCGTCGAATGATGCGAATCGCAACCTGTCGCAATACATTTCGCTGGCGTTATACGTGGATGGACCGCCGCATTTTCTGCCCCGCACGAAAGAGGAAGATCTGCCTCCGGATGCCTCCGCGATTGCGCTTTTCGGAAAGCTGCTGGAGCCCTTCTACGAGAAAGCCGGGTTGCATTCGATCTGGGAGCGGCACCGCAACGATTACACGGTGGCCATGAGGCGGTACCACGAACCGCTGCAGAAGATGGTGTTCGATAATGAGATCTATCTAAAACTGCCCTCGTCGCAATATCTGGGACGGAGGTTCACGATTTATCTGGACTTCATGGGTTCGCCGAACGAGACGGATGCGCGGAACTACGGGACGGATTACTACGTGGTCGTGTTCCCTGCCCCCGATACGCCCTCGGGAGAAGCGCCGAAGTCGGCGCTGAAGATGGAACAGATCCGGCACACGTTTCTGCATTACGAGCTGGATCCGCTGGCGGAGAAGCACTACAGCTCCATCAAGCGGCTGGAACCGCTGCTGCAGTCGGTAAAGCGCGCACCGCTGGAAGAGAGCTTTAAGACCGACATCTCGCTGCTGGTGACCGAGTGCCTGATCCGGGCCATCGAGATTCGCACTACGGGAGGCAAGCAGCCGGCGCAGGAGGCAATGCGCGCACAAGCCGTGGATGACGCGGTGAAGCAGGGATACATTCTGACGAAATACTTCTACGATGCAGTGGTGGCGTTTGAGAAAGATCCAACAGGCATTCGAGGGGCGTACGGCGATTTTCTAGCGAATGTGGACCTAGGCAAGGAACAGAAAGCCGCAGCGGCAGTACAGTTCGCCAGCGCGACGTCGCCGGAACTGGTGCAATTGTCGCGTCCGGAAGAGCGGCGGATGCTGATCACGGCGGAAAAGCGGCTGGCTGCGGGAGATGCCAAAGGAGCGCAGGACCTGGCGCAGCAGGCGCTCGATAAGAAGATCGGGGACCAGGGCCGGGCGCTGTTCATCCTGGCGGAAGTGGCGGTGGCGAACAAGAACCGCGATGGAGCGCAGGATAATTTCCAGAAGGCGATTGCAGCCACGCAGGATCCCAAGGTGGTGGGATGGTCGCATGTGTATCTGGGAAGAATTATGGACATGAAAGAAGAGCGCGAGGCGGCGTTGCAAGAGTACCGCGCGGCGTTGAACGCAGGCGGAGGATTGCCGGAGATCAAGGCAGCGGCCGAGCGGGGATTGCAGCAGGCCTATGAGCCTCCGGCCAAGCCCCAGCAATAGGATGGGCTGGGCAGTTTACAATTCGAGTGCGGGTTAGAGACCGGTGGATTGGAGTTGCGGAAGCTAGAAAGCTGGCTAGTTTGAATCAGGCAGCACAAGCCAAGGAGAAAGCATGAAACGAGCAGCGATCGTTGTCGCAGTGCTGGGAATGTCGGTGAGTTTCTCGCAGAGCAGTTTTGCGCAGAGCAATGACAAGCCCGCGGGACAGAACGCTCCGGCGGCACAAGCGACGGGACAAGGACCCGGACAAGCGGCAGCGCCGGCGGGCAAGCGTAAACCGATGGCTAAGACGCAAGAGGAGTTCGCCGCATACAACGCGGCGGTCGCATTGACGGATCCTGCGGCGCAGGAGAAGGCGGCCGGCGATTTTGCCACAAAGTTTCCAGACAGCGAACTGCGGCAGTTGCTCTACACCCAGGTGATGCACCGCTACCAGCAAGCCAACAATGCCGACAAAATGATGGAACTGGCACAGAAGATCCTGGCCGTCGACGCGGACGATCCTGAGGCGCTGGTGACCGTGTCGCAAGTGCTGGCCGAGCGGACACGCGACACCGACCTGGACAAAGATCAGCGCCTGGCAGAAGCGAGAAAAGATGGGCAGCGCGCGCTGGTCACTGTGGACACGGACGTTCCCACGGGTTACCCTCCGGAACAACTAAACGCGTTCAAGGGATATGTGCGATCTGAGGCCTATGCGATTCTCGGGACGCTTGATTTCAACGCCAAAGCGTGGGCCGATGCGGAAGGGAATTTGAAGAAGTCGATCGATGCCTTCCCGCAAGAGCCGGATCCGATCGCAGTATTCCGGCTTTCGGTGGCGCTTGATATGCAAAGCAAATATCCCGAGGCCATGAAATATGCCAACCAAGCAGTGGAACTGACCAAGGAAGGCACAGCCGCAGGCAAGGCTGCGCGGGATGAGAAGGATCGCTTGACACAGTTGACCGGCGGTTCGGCCCCCACACCTGCGAAGAATTGATCAAGGAAGCGAGCCAAACGCGCGACTATTGCGCCGCAGAAAGCGCGACGCATCGCGCGGCTCGGCCGGGTCCTTCGGAGGGCAAGAACTCCGCTTCAGGATGACAGTTGGATTGCAATCATGAAAGAACGGGAAATCACTGCGCTGGAAACGGCGTTGGGCTACCAGTTCCACCGTCGGGCGGTGATCGAACAGGCCTTGACCCACAGCTCGCAGGCTCGGGAGCAGGAGGCGCAGCAGGCGGGGGAAAGCAAGTACAAGGTTAACGACAACGAACAGCTGGAGTTTCTGGGAGACGCGATTCTGGCGCTGGTGACCAGCGAGGAATTGTTCCAGCGCTTTCCGCAGTTTCGCGAGGGAGAGCTCTCAAAATTGCGCGCCCATGTGGTGAGCGAGCGTCACCTGATCCGGGTGGCGCAGCGGCTGGAACTGGGACACTATCTGCGCCTGGGCCGAGGCGAGGAGAAAAGCGGCGGCCGCAGCAAGACGGCGCTGCTGGTGGACGCGCTGGAAGCCGTCCTGGCGGCGATTTACCTGGATGGTGGAATGGAACCGGCCCGCGAATTCATCCTGAGGGAGATTCTGTCGCCGGAGTTGGAACGTATGGAGCGCGAAGGCGGTGCGCTGCCCATGACCGACTTCAAGTCGGCGCTACAGGAAACGCTGCAAGGACTGGGCATGGCACAGCCCTCCTATGTCCTGGTGCAGGAAGCGGGACCGGAACACAGTAAGACGTTTACGGTGGAAGTTCGTCTGAACAATAAGAACGGTGAAGGCCGCGCGGAATTTGTGGGACGCGCGCAGGGTACGACCAAGAAGACGGCGGAGCAGGATGCGGCGCAGCAGTTGCTGTCTTATCTGGCTTCGCGGCCGCAAACGGCGGGCGCGAGGGTGACGCGGGGGTCGCGATCCGCGGAGAAGTAGCGAGGCTGGAGCAGTGAAGTACATGAATCCCGCAGACGAACATCTCGCGAGCGAACGGATTTCGACCGAACATCTTTCGGGTGGAGTGTCTTCCGACGAGCCTCGTTCGGGTGAACACTCTTCCGGTGAAGCTGGCGGAGACAATCCCTCCCCACCTGTTCGCTCTCCGGGGGATCGTTATTTGGACGTAGGCGATCATTCTTCCGGCGATCATTCTTCGGGCAATCATTCTTCGGGCAATCGAAGAACGGCATTGGGAGTTGGAACGGACGTGAGCAGCTCGATACAATCGCTGCTGGGAACCGTCGTGATCGCGGTGTTTGTGATCACATTCATCGTGCAGGCGTTCCAGATTCCTTCCCCGTCGATGGAGAACACGCTGCTGGTGGGTGATTACCTGCTGGTGAATAAGTTGTGTTACGGCGGAGGCAGCGTAGGAAACTATTTCATGCCCTACCGCCGCGTGCAGCGCGGCGACATCGTAGTGTTTCATTATCCGGTAGATCCGGCGCAGCATTTTGTGAAACGCGTGATTGGCTTGCCTGGAGACCGGGTGCGACTGGTCAACAAGCAGGTGCTGGTGAACGGCGTGCCGTTGAAGGAGCCGTACGCCCGCTTCATCCGGCCGGCAGACGACGTGTTCCGGGATAATTTTCCGCGGCTGGATGTGATGTCGGGTCCCACGCCGGAGTGGTGGCTGCAGTTGCGCAAACTGGTCGAGGACGGGCAGCTGATTGTTCCCGAGGGGCATTACTTCGTGATGGGAGACAATCGGGACAATAGTTCCGACAGCCGCTACTGGGGATTTGTGCCGCGGGCCAATATTATTGGGCGGCCGCTGGTGATCTACTGGTCGGTGCAAGGGGCTGAAGGCGACGGAACGGCACCGTCTTCGGTGAGTGATAAACTGCACCACTTTGCCTACGTGGTAACGCATGTCTTTCAGATCACGCGGTGGAACCGCACGCTGCGCCTGGTGAATTAAGAACTGCCGCAGACTTCAGGATTAAAGACGGGATGGATTAACCACATTGGCTAAAGACAATAAAGAGCAGAACGAGGTCGAAGAGAAGCCGCGAGAAACTCCGGTGGAGTTTCTGGCATCGCTGGCGGCTGTGCTGGTGACGGGATTGTTCATCATCACGTTCGTGGTACAGGCGTTCGAGATCCCCTCCAGTTCGATGGAGAACACATTGCTGATCGGGGATCACGTGTTTGTGAACCGCGTCGTGTTTGCCCCGACGACTTCGTGGGTGGGGCCGCTGCTTCCCTATCGTGCGGTACGGCGCGGCGATATCGTTGTGTTTCTGCATCCTGATCCACATGATGCTGGCCTTTACGTGGTTAAGCGGATCATGGGCGTCCCTGGAGATCGCATCCACCTGCGCAACGGGGTGGTTTACCGAAATGGCGAGGCGCTGAACGAGCCGTATGTGTTGCATGATGCGGACAATCTCGCCGATTCCTACCGTAACGACTTCCCGGCTGTGCCTCCATCTGATGAGAATGGGGTTTATCCCAACTGGATCGTGGACCTGGCTTCGCACGTCGAGGGCGGCGATCTGGTGGTGCCGCCCGGGCACTACTTCGCCATGGGCGATCACCGGGGCGTAAGCCTGGATAGCCGTTACTGGGGGTTCATTCCGCAGGAAAATGTGATTGGGCGTCCCATGTTCATCTATTGGTCATTTGATACTCCGGGTGACCAGTACACGAAGACCGGGATGGCGGACCGGTTGGGATTTTTGGCGCATGTGGTTTTGCACTTTTTCGATGACACGCGGTGGGGACGAACACTCAAAGTGGTGCGGTGAAGCTTGAAGCTTTTCTTTTCCAAGCGGTGGATGGTGACCGCGGCAGTTGTGATTCTGCTAGGTCTGTTCCTGGTGCGTCCAGGGGCCGCACGGCTGAAGGTCCGCATTGCAAATTCGATCAGTCTTGCGGTAGCGCGTCGTGCCGAGGTTGGCGCGGTACACATCCGATTCCTGCCACAGCCCGGGTTTGATCTGGAAAACCTGGTCATCTATGAAGACCCGGCATTCGGCGCAGAGCCCATGCTGCGCGCCCCTGAGGTTACAGCCGTAGTGCGGCTGACGTCGCTGGCGCGGGGACGATTGGATATTTCCCGGCTAGAACTGACGGAACCGAGTCTGAATCTGGTGCGCCGAGCGGACGGCCGCTGGAATCTGGAAGCGCTGCTGGAGCGCACGGAGCAGACGCCGCTGGCGCCGACGGCAAAGTCGAAGTCGGAACCGCGTCCTGGGTTTCCCTACATTGAAGCCAGCTCGGGGCGCATCAATTTCAAGGCGGGACAGGAAAAAAAGCCTTACGCCCTGTTGAATGCGGACTTTGCGTTGTGGCAGGAATCAGAAGATACGTGGGGAGTGCGGTTGAAGGCAGAGCCGCTGCGCACCGATATGAGTCTGAATGATGCTGGCCTGTTGCGGATGAACGGAACATGGCGGCGGGCCGGAAGCCTGCGCGAAACACCGCTGCAGTTCAGCCTGGAGTGGGACCGCGCGCAACTGGGTCAGCTTACGAAGCTGGTTACGGGAAACGATAAAGGCTGGCGGGGAGAAGTCCGGCTAGATGCGACTTTGAGCGGCATTCCGGCGGCGATGCGAGTCGCAGTCGATGCGTCGATGCAAGACTTCCGACGCTACGACATCTCGAGCAGCGAGGGACTGCGGCTGGCGGCGCACTGCGACGGCCGTTACAGTTCCGTGGAAGCGATGGTGCATGAAATCTCCTGCAGCGCGCCGGTGGGCAACGGCACGATCACTCTTCACGGCGATGCCGGGCTGCCGGGAGTGCATCGGGTTGATCTAGCGATGAAGCTGGAAAGCGTTCCCATGAGCGCAGTGGCGCAACTCGCTCGCCGCGCCAAGAAGAACCTGCCGCCAGATCTGGTGTCTGCGGGAAATATAGACGGCAGTTTTACCGTGGAGGAAGCGGGAGCATCGCCCGTAGGACCGGAGTTTCAGGGCCGGGGTGAGATTACTGATCTTCGCTTGCAGTCGGCGATCACCAAAGTGGAATTCGCTCCGGGAAGCATACCGTTCGTGCTGAGCGCGGAAGGGCCAAGGGCTCGAGCGGCTGCGCCGGGTAAGCTAGCTCGCCTGGTGGATGGCAGAATCTTGCCGGCTCCCGATGAACTGCACGTCGAGTACGGACCTTTCCCGGTCGCGCTCGGACGGCCCGTGCCAGCGCAAGCGCTTGGCTGGGTGGCGCGGTCGGGTTATGGGATGGTGATCGTTGGAGACGGTGAAGTGTCGCGCACTTTGCGATTGGCCAGTCTGTTGGGTCTGCCGGCGGTGAGTGCCAGCGCCGAGGGCGGGGCTGAGATGAAGTTAATGATTGCCGGTTTGTGGGTGGGGAACATATCGGACAGTTCCTCCGGCTTTTCTTTGCCGAAAGTAACCGGCACCGTGCAATTGCACAGCGTGCGGGCGGCGGTGCGAGGGGTCAATGGACCGATTGAAATCTCCTCGGCGGAGTTACAGCTTTTGCCCGATGAAGCGCGGATGGAGAAGTTGATCGCGCTGGCCGGGGATGCGCACTGGACGGGGTCTGTGACTTTGCCACGTGGTTGCGGAATGCCCGGGGCATGCCTGGTGCGCTTCGATCTGAACAGCGAAGAGGCCGGAATGAGCCAACTGTCGAAGTGGTTGGGTTCGCGACCGAACCAGCGCCGGTGGTACCAGGTGCTTACCACCGAGGAGCCGAAGACTCCGGCGTTTCTGGAAAACTTGCGGGCATCGGGGAAGGTAAGCATCGGACATCTGCGGATTCACGACCTGGTTGCAGATCGGGTTTCCGCTTCGCTTGATCTGGAACGCGGGAAGCTGAAGATTTCGGAGCTGCGCGCAGACGTGCTGGGAGGAAAACAACGCGGCGATTGGCAGGTGGATTTTAGGGCCACGCCTCCGGTCTACACCGGGAGCGGGACCCTGACGGGGATTTCACTTGGGCAGATGGCTAGTGTGATGCACGATCCATGGATTTCAGGAACCGCCGAGGGGACTTATCAGGTCGCGGCATCGGGCGCGGATTCGACCACATTCTGGGAATCTGCCGCCGGCGGACTGCAGTTCAATGTGCGGGACGGCATTTTGTCCCACATTTCTTTGGCAAGTGATGAGGGACCGCTGCGCGTGACGCACTGGCAGGGGCGGGCGCGCCTGCGCGACGGTAAGATCCAGATTGAGAACGGCAAGCTGGTTTCTACGGGTGGAACTTATGAGATCGGCGGCTCGGCTTCTTTGGAGCGAGTGTTGGACCTGAAGCTGGCCCGGGGCACGGATTTAAAACGAGCGGGTTCGCCCGTTTATAGCATCACGGGCACTGTGGCGGAACCTCGGGTCGCGTTGACTAGCCCTGTGACACAGGCGCAGCTGAAACCGTAGGCGACCTACCCCAGGCCTAAAGCCAACTCTCATCCCTGATGTGACGGCACGACCAAAAGTCGTGCCCTTCCCGGGCCGTCCCGCCGCTTATTCCTGCACACTTCCTACACTACGGCACACATCCTGCGCCGCGCAGAACTTTTCCCGGCAGTGCTCCTGTCATTTTCCCCTGGTCGATGACAGGCACGCCGTTCACCAGAACGTACTCCATTCCCTCGGAAAGCTGATTCGGATTATCGAACGTGGCAAGATCGCGCACGGTCGCGGGATCAAAGATGACGACGTCGGCCCACATGCCGGCCTTGAGCACGCCGCGATCGGTAAGCCGCATGCGCTGGGCCGGCAAGGCGGAGAACTTGCGGATGGCGTCTTCAAGGGTCAAAGCCTTTTCTTCACGGACGTACATGCGCAGGATGCGCGGGAACGTGCCATAGGCGCGGGGATGAGGATGCTCCTGGCCCAGAATGCCCTCGGGCGAAGTTCCGGATGAATCGTTGTCGACGGCGACCCAGGGCTGCCGCAGCGCGAGTGTAACATCGGGTTGCGACATGCCGAAGACAGCGACGTCGGAGTCAGGGTCTTCGATGAGGAAATCGAACAGGGCATCCATTGGGTCTTTGTTCCAGAGTTTTGCAATCTCAGAGAGGCGCTTGCCTTGCAGGGGAACAAGCTTGGGATTCTGCGCTACGCCGATCATGATGGCATCGGGTCCGGGGATTTCCTGCCATTCGTTATCCCAGTCCCTGGAGGGCATGAGCATGTCTTTGCGGATGCGTTCGCGAGTGGCGGGATCCTTCAGGCGCTCGACCATTTTCGCGTCACCGCCGTCGTGCGCCCAAGGGGGAACGAAAGCCGAGAAGGAATTGAACCATGCCGTGTATGCGTAAGTGTCGGCGGTGACGTCGGCGCCGGCGGCGCGAGCGGCGTTGATCTTGGCGACGACCTCTGGCATGCGTCCCCAGTTGTTCTTCCCGGCGACCTTGATGTGCCAGATTTCCACGGGGACGTGGGCCTCGCGACCGATGCGCAAGGCTTCATCGATGGACTCGAGCACGGAGTCGCTTTCGTTGCGCATGTGCGTGGAATAAATGCCACCGAACTTGCCACCTTCGGCGGCGAGCGCGATCAGCTCTTCGGTTTTCGCATAGGGAGCCGGGGCGTATTCGAGCGCGGTGGAAACCCCGACCGTGCCGTCTTTCATAGCTTCTCGAACCAGCGCTTTCATTTGCTCGAGTTGTTCGGGCGTGGGCTGCTTGTTGTCGTCGCCGAGCACCATGCGGCGGACTTGAGTGGCGCCGACATAGCTGGCCAGGTTGATTCCCATACCTTGTTTTTCGAGGCGGGCAAAATACTGGCGGAAGGTGCGCCAGTCCGGAGTGATCTTGTAATGCTCGTAACCGGATCGATCGAGCTGAATAATCGCGTCGTTGAGCGGAGCGATAGAACCGCCTTCGCCTGTAATTTCGGTCGTGATGCCCTGATAGATTTTCGAAGGCAGGCGAGGCTCGACGAGGATGGAAAGTTCAGACTGGCCGAGCATGTCAATGAAGCCGGGAGCGACAACTTTGCCGGCAGCATCGATGGTGCGCTTGCGGGATGCTGTCGTCAGGTTGCCGATGGCCGCGACTCTTCCGTCGCGGATGCCAATATCGCCGGAATACCAAGGCGAACCGGTGCCGTCGATGATGTGGCCGTTGGTGATAACCAGATCGAAAGCGGCGGGCGATTGCGCCGGCGATGAGTGGGCTGCGGCCAGGAGTAGTGCGAACACGAGTACGACACTCAGTTTGTGAAGCTTCATCGGTTTTCCTTTTCTACCAAGCTGGTTCTACGAATCGGAGCGTGCGCGACGCTTTACGACCGCACCTAGAAGAATCCAAATTCCCAGTGCCAGCCATTCATACACGGTGAAATGGCCGGGGATTGCCGGGACGATCTTCATCAACAACATTGCGATAGCCACAAGTAATCCAAGGCTAGCAACCGACCATTCGACTGGCGACAGCATCGAGTGGCCGGGCAGTTTTCCAGACCGTCCCATGGAGAGATAGGCAGCACAGGTGGCAGCCCATCCAATCGCGCAGGCGACCGAGCCGACCTCGGTAATCGGCACAAGAATTGCGTCGCCTAGAAGCATACATGCAGCTGTGACCAGGCCGACGCAGAGAACTGCGGTTGACGGCGTTTGATGTTCGGGATGGATTTGGCCGGCTCGGGGATTGACTAGGCCACGACGTCCTAAGGCAAACAGCAGGCGGCTGGCGGCTACGAAATTTCCATTGAAGCATTTGAACAGCGACAGCAGCGCCGCCGCGAGGATTACGTTGACGATCCAGCGCGAGCCCACTGCACGCTGGAAAGCTACTGCGGTCATGAACTTGTCGTAGGTCAATTCGTGCCAGGGAGCCACCAATGCTACTGCGGCGATGATGACTGTGTAGAAAAGAATGCCGATAAGGATGGCCGTGCAGATGGCATGAAGAAATCCCTGTCCGCGAAACCCGGGCGTGGATTCCTCAGCAGCCTTGCTTACGGATTCGAATCCGGTCATGAAATACGGGACGATCTGTAACACCAGCAGGACGGAAATCAGCGGCGTGTGGCTGAAGAGTGGAGGCAGGTGGTGCAGCGAACCCTGACTTACGCCGAGCGTGACAAAGATAATAAACAGAGCCAGGGTGCCGAAGGATGTCCAGTTCTGAAAGGTGGCACTGAGGCGGATGCCGCGGTAGTTCAGCGTAGTCAGCAGCGCCGTAAGGCCGAGACCGACGATCAGGTGCGGGAGATAAACCGGGCGCCCGCCGATACGGTAGATCTCGACGGAATCGAGCGACGGAAGGATGTAGCCGGCGATGCGGCCGACGGCCACGGCTTCCCAGGGACAGACGATGAAGTAGGCAAGCATCATCATCCAGCCGGTGGAGAAACTGATGGGGCGGGAAAAAGCCGCCGCGGTATAGGCGATCTCGCCTGCGGCGTCGGGCATGGCGGCTACCAGCCGGCCATAAACCCAGCCGATCGGAAACAGCAGCGCGCCGCCGATGGCGAAGCCCAGCACGGCGCCGAGAGAGCCGCCGCGCAAGAGCCAGTCGTCCATGACCACCAGCCAGCCGACACCGACCATGGTGCCCCAGGCGAGTGTGAAGTAATCGGTGAGGCGGAGTTTGCGGGCTAGATTTGACATTCGGACTTCGGTCGCGTGGAGGGCGAATTATAAAGCATGGAGCGAGGCTCCTAGGAAAAAGCAGGCCTGGTTGAGATCGAGAGGCAGCGGGCGAGGACGGCGCTACTGTTTCAGTTCGCGGCCTGCGTGATAGTATCGACGTACTCTCGCATGACGCTGCTAGCCGTGAATATTGGCGCTGTGACGCCGTCGTGCCTCTTTAATTTCTATTTCTGCGACTCGTTGAACCACTGATGACAGCTTCAACCAACTTGCGGAAGCGCGTGCTCAGCGGCATGCGCCCGACCGGAAAACTGCATCTGGGAAACTATGTGGGCGCGCTCGAAAACTGGGTGCGCATGCAGAATCAGTATCAATGTTTTTTTTGTGTAGTTGACTGGCACGCGCTCACGACCGACTATGCCGATACTTCCGGAGTGAAGGAAAATTCGCTGGAAGTGACGCTGGACTGGCTGGCCGCGGGGCTCGATCCGGAGAAGTCCGTACTGTTCATCCAGTCGCATGTGCCGGCGCACGCTGAACTGCACCTGCTGCTTTCGATGATTACGCCGCTGGGCTGGCTGGAGCGGGTTCCCACCTATAAGGAGCAGCGGGAAAATATCCGGGACAAAGACCTGGGAACGTATGGGTTTCTGGGCTATCCCGTTCTGCAGGCAGCGGACATTTTGATGTACAAAGCGGATGTTGTTCCCGTCGGGGAAGATCAGGTCGCACACGTCGAACTTACGCGAGAGATCGCGCGGCGGTTCAACGGATTCTACGGAAAGCGCGCCGATGTTTTCCCCGAGCCGCAATCTCTGCTCACGCCCGCGCCGAAGCTGCCAGGCACCGATGGCCGCAAGATGTCGAAGTCGTATGGCAACACCATCCTGCTGACCGATCCGGAGCCGGTGGTGCGGCAGAAGCTGAAGACCATGGTGACTGATCCGGCGCGCGTGAGGCGCTCTGATCCGGGAAATCCGGATGTCTGCCCGGTGGGCGATCTGCACAAGATTTTCAGCGATCGCGCTACCATGGACAAAGTGAACGCCGGCTGCCGGTCGGCGGGCATTGGTTGTATCGAGTGCAAAGGCTGGGCAGCGGATGGACTGATGCGATTGCTGAATCCGATGCAGGAGCGGCGGAAGAAATTTGAGGAGAATCCGCGTCTGGCTTGGGATATTCTTGAGGCAGGCAGCGAACGGGCACGCAAGGTTGCCGCTGAGACCATGAGTGGGGTGCGCGTCGCCATGGGAATGTCACTTGCATATGAGCCACCGACGGGGGATGATGCAAAATAGGAAGATGGGAAGCAGGAAAGATGCAAACTAGGATGGACCACGGGATCATTACTTCCGAAGGGAACGCGCCGGAGTTGGTCTCCCCAAGGCTTGTTGGGAATCCTCATTCGGCCAAGAAAGAAGAGAGCGCTTCTCCGTTTGCGGTATCGGTCAGTGATGTCTACGAAGGGCCCCTGGATTTGCTGCTCGATCTGATTCGCAAGCAAGACATCGACATCTACGACATTCCCATTGCGCGCATCACGGCGCAGTTTCTGGCTTACGTGGAGAAAATTCGCGAGCTGGACGTGAATGTCGCGGCCGACTTTATCTATATGGCCGCGGTGCTGATTCACATCAAATCGAAGATGCTGCTGCCGCGGGATCCGTCGGCAAAGGCGGAAGAGTTGGAAGATCCGCGCACCGAACTGGTGAACAGGCTGCTTGAGCACGAAAAGTTCAAGTCGGCCGCACAGATGCTTTTGCAGAAGCAGCAGATCGAAGATGCGGTGCTGACCAACCCGTCGCTGAAAGAATTTGTTGACGCCGAAGGCACAGAGCCGGAGATGGCCACGGACGTGATCGATCTGGTCAAGACCTTTCAGCAGATTCTGGAGCGGGTACGCACCCGGCCAGTGATTAACGTCGACGAAGAAACGGTCACGGTGGGCCAGATGATTGACTATCTGCGGCGTCGGCTGGCACTGGAATCGCGGCCTATCCGGCTGAAGCAGTTGCTGATGCGCGTGCCCTCACGGCAGGCACTGGTGTGCATGTTTCTGGCGTTGCTCGAGATGGTTCGGCTGCAAGCAATTCAAGTGCGGCAGGATCAGATGTTCGGCGAGATTGCGGTGCGCAAACATGTTGGGTTCGATGCAATCATGGGTGAACAAGCTGCCGTGCGCGATGATTGGAGGTAGAAGGGGTCAGTGCCAGATCAGTGGCCAGTCAAAGCCACCGGTTTGCTGACCAATAGCCACTGACCACTGGCCACTATGGGTTTAAGAGCTCAACTCGAAGCCATCATCTATGCGGCAGAGACGCCGATCACGGTCGAGCAGATGGTTCAGCTCGTCAAGGCGTCTGCGATTGCCGAGGGCGCAGCAGACGACGCTGAGGTAAAGTCGCGGGTGCGTGCGGCGCTGGAAGAACTCGCTGCCGATTACAGTGGGCCTGGCCACGGCATCGAGATTCGCCAGGTCGCGGGCGGGTATCGCATGTCGACCAAGCCCGAGCAGCACGAAATGGTGCGGAGCTTCGCGAAGAGCTTGAAGCCTCCGGTGCGGCTGTCGCTGCCGGCGCTGGAAACGCTCGCTGTGATCGCTTATAAGCAGCCAGCTACGGTTCCCGAGATCAACGAAATTCGCGGCGTGGATTCCGGCGGCGTGATTGCAACCCTGCTCGACCGCAAGCTGATCACCACCGCGGGCCGCAAGCAAGTGATTGGGCGTCCCATTCTCTACAAGACGACCAAAGAATTCCTGATGCGCTTTGGATTGAAGGATGTCAACGAGCTGCCGAGCATGGAAGAGTTCGAGAAGCTGGTCGCAGAATCGTTTCAGGGAGAATTGATTCCGGCAGAAGATGCGGTAGAAGCGCAAGAGACGGATTCTTCTCAGGCCGAAGAGATCGCAGAGTCCGCTGCTCAGAAAGAATAGTTCCTCACCCCCATGCCTGCTGAACGCCTGCAAAAAATCATCGCTGCTGCTGGCATTGCGTCCCGGCGCAAGGCTGAGGAGCTGATCAGCGCCGGCCACGTGAAGGTGAACGGAACCGTGGTAACCGAACTTGGCAGCAAGGCAGACCCACAAACTGATCACATTCGCCTAGATGGAAAGTTGCTGCAGGGTGCACAACAGCATGTCTACTTGCTGCTGAATAAACCCAAAGGCTATGTCACTACGGTGAGCGATCCAGAAAAACGGCCGACGGTGATGCAACTGATTCGAGGCGTGAAAAAACGTGTGTATCCGGTGGGGCGGCTGGATTATGCCAGCGAGGGCCTGCTGCTTTTGACCAACGACGGCGCGCTGGCGAACAAATTGATGAAGGCAGCGTCGCAGGTACCGAAGACCTATGTGATAAAGGTTGCCGGCACTCCGAGTAACGAAGCCCTGGAGAAATTGCGCGAAGGAGTTTCGATAGCCACCGAAAATGGCCGCCGCGTTCGGACCGCACCAGCGGGAATTCGCCTGATTAAGGAAGCCACGAATCCGTGGTACGAAGTCACGCTGATTGAAGGCCGCAATCGGGAGATCCGGCGCATGTTCGAAAAAGTCGGACACCACGTGGAGAAGATCAAGCGCGTCCGCTACGGGCCGCTCACCCTCGACGTTCCGCCGGGTCAATTCCGCGCCCTGACCTTGCAGGAGGTCGATCGCCTGCGCACGATGTGCAATAAACCCGTAGCGGGGACGAAGCCTTCCGTGGCATGATGAGCGGCGAAGTATGAGCCGTTTTTTTGACATCGTCTCCAAGCCGGCCCGTAGGATGGGAACAGCGAATCCTCCGGCCGCGACGCCGGCGACGCTGAAGCGCCGGTCGCAGCTGATCAGACTCGATTCCAACGAAAATCCTTTCGGACCGTCGGAGCGTGCTCTCGAAGCCATGAAGAGCGCGCTACGCACAGCGAACTCATATCCTGACGACGATTCCAGCCCGCTGCGCCTGAGGCTGGCCACGCACTACGGGCTGCCACCAGAGCAAGTGCTAGTAACCGCAGGCTCGACGGGGTTATTGAGTTTGCTCTGCCAAACGCTGCTCGCGCCGGGGCTGAATGCGGTGACCAGCGAACGCTCATTTATTGTTTATTCGATGGCAGTGCAGGCGGCGGGTGGGCGTCTGGTCGAAGCGCCGATGCGCGACGACAGCTTCGATCTTGACGCAATTCTGGCCGCGATCGATTCGAACACGCGCCTTGTGTTCCTGCCGAACCCTAACAATCCCACGGGCACGATGCTCGAAGCTGAAATGGTAGAACGATTTTTGGCGCGGCTTCCCATACACGTAGTTGCGGTTCTGGATGAGGCTTACTATGAATTCGCGCTGCACTTCGCCGCCCTGCAGAAAATTCAGTATTCGAACTCGCTCGACTATGTTCGCCAGGGAGCGAGCGTGGTGATACTGCGGACTTTTTCAAAAGCTCACGGACTTGCCGGACTGCGCGTGGGCTACGGTTTGGGCCCCGCGGAATTGCTGGGATATTGCGCACGCATGCGCAACACGTTTTCGGTTTCCTCAGTGGCGCAGACAGCGGCGGTGGCGGCGCTCGACGACCGCCTTCACATTCAGCACGTGGTGGAAAACAACGCCGTGCAGTCACGGATGCTTAGCCAGGGACTGTCGGCGCTAGGCTATCGCGTGGTCCCGACTGCGGCAAATTTTCTGTTCTGTGATCTCGGGGAAAACGCGTTGGCTCTCGCCAATCGTTTGCAGGATGAAGGCGTGGCAGTGCGTCCGCTGGGTCCTTGGGGAGCGCCAAATTGCATTCGCGTGACGATTGGCACGCCGGAACAAAACGAGATCTTCCTGCAGGCCGCGCGCCGGGTTGGCATGCATAACGCCACCGCCGGACCGCAGGGGTCAGGGCTTGCGCGCGGAAGCTGACATGGTGTGAAACGCGCGCGAATTCGAGCACGGGGCCGCGACGAATCAATTGCGCCGCATAGAGACCCGCGCAGCTCCGTACAGCCCCGCATCGCTTCCGAGCACGGCGCGCGTAATGATGGTTTTTCGTTCACTGTTGCTTTCGGTGTGTGCCGGCGCGCTTTCTTCCCCCAGTGCGGTGCCCCTCAAAGGGTCGGCCGGAGCTGTCGCCGCATAGACGATCGAGCGCTCGCGCAGTTCCTCGAACATGGTGGGCGCGAAAGCATCCCACGCGCTCGATGCGCCTCCGCCGATGACATACATCTCGAGATTCAAAACGTTCACCAGGTCGGCGAGAAGTATGCCGAGGTAGCGTCCGAAGCTCCGGAAGATGCGGCGTGCAGCCTCGTCTCCCTGGAGCGCGAGGTTGTAAATCGACTTCGCGCCGAACTCGGCGTCCGACGACGCGGCCCCGGCCAGCGACGGCGCCTGACCGCTGGCGACTGCCTCGCGAGCCATGCGAACGAGACCGCTGGCCGAAGCGTACCGCTCAGCGCATCCTCGATTCCCACAGCCGCAGGGATAGCCTTCCGGTTCGACCGTCACATGACCAAACTCGCCAGCCATGCCACTCATTCCGTGGAAGATTTTTCCCCCGAGCACGATGCCGCCGCCGATTCCAGTACCCAATGTGAGCATGGCGACGTTCGGGATGCCACGGGCTGCACCCAGCCATTGCTCGCCGAAAGTGGCAACGCGCGCGTCGTTCTCAAGGACCACGGAGGCGCTCAAACGGCTTTCGATCTCCGCGCGCGCCGGATAGTTCTCCCAGCCGGGAAGGTTGGCCGCCTTCCGCATCATTCCGGTCTGCAGGTCGATGAGGCCGGGAACGCCGATGCCCGCGCCGAGGAAGGTTCCCGTCACCTTGTACTTGCCGGATAGAAGCTGAATCGCTTCGCACATTTCGTCGATGACATGGTCGCGCCCGAGAGCGAGTTTGGTGTCGAGCGTAACTTTTTCGAGAAGCTCTCCGGCAGCGCTCACCGCGGCGATGCGCAGGTTAGTGCCGCCGAGGTCGACCCCAATGGAGAAATCAGGCATGGAGGAGAAGATTATCAGAACCGTGGCGAAGCCTGCTCATTGTTGCCGCGTCACTTCTGGCACTTCGGGCAGTAGTGGCTGCTGCGGCCCGCGATTACCATGCGTTTGATCGGCGTCTTGCAGACCAGGCACGGCTCGCCTTCGCGGCCGTAGACGCGATGTTGCAACTGGAAGAAGCCTTCTTCGCCCTCAGCGTCGACATAGTCAGAAATTGACGAGCCGCCGAGGGCAATCGCTTCGCGAAGAACTTCTTTCACCGATGCGAGCAGCTTGGCAAGCTGGTCGCGGGTGATGGTGGAGGCGCGGCGGCGGGGTCGAATTCCGGCACGAAACAAAGATTCATCGGCATAAATGTTGCCCACACCGCGCAGCAGTTTCTGGTTCAGCAGCGCGCTCTTGATGGGAGTCTTGCGGCCCCGGAATAACGGCAGGAAGCGGCCGAGATCGGCTTCCAGGGGCTCTATGCCACCTGCCTCGAAGTCACCAGCGCGCGCAACGCTCAAGCGCCCAAAGCGCCGGGGATCGACAAAGCGCAGTTCCCTGCCTGACTTGAGCTTCAGAATCGCGTGCGTGTGCTTGAGAACTTCTGACTGCGGCTCGCAGACCTGCAGGCGTCCGGTCATTCCCAGGTGAACGATCCACTGGGCTACATTCTGTGCGGGGCGCACGCCCTCGTCCTCCTCTGCGTACGGCGCCGATGAGACTTGGCGCGATCTCACTCTGGCTTCCATCGGCGCCGTCCCTGGACGCCCGCGTTTGGCGGGCGTGGGCGCCTGCCCCACACTCGTCTGTTCGAGGTCGAAGACGATGTGCTTTCCCATGCGCCGCACGCTGGCAATCCGGCTGTGCTCGAGCGCGTCGGCGATTTCCCGCGCCGGAGACTTCAGCGGCTCCGGTTTCTGGCCAAGCCAGATCGATTCAATCACGTCGCCCGCGACGCGTCGAGCCAGTCCGCGGGCGATGGTTTCAACTTCGGGGAGTTCGGGCATCCGTCTTCAGTTTACAGCGCCGGCAAGAAGAAAGCTGGCCGCAAAGAGCCAGAGCATTCACCGCCGAGAACGCAGAGATCGCCGAGATTTTTCTATTTCTTGGTTTCTCGGGGCACTCAGCTTGCTCGGCGGTAGAAGAATTGGTTGTGGGAAGCGAATTAGTCTTTCAGCGGCACCACAGTCTTGCCGTCGCGGCAGAAAGTGGCTACTTTTTGCAGGTCGCCGTTTGCCTGAGGCAGGGTCATCACCGGTCCGTAGCAGTAAACCGCATGGCCGGTGGCGGCGAAGTACCATCGCCCGCCTTTGGAATGCTGCTCCAGTTGGCCGGATGGGTGGCGTGCTGGTGGTACGGGCCTGGCAACCGTCAGACTAAACATCAAGGCTAGGGTCAGAACCTTCATCGTTGCCAAATCTTCAAAAACGCGTCCGGGGACGCTTACTGCTTACCTGGGTACTAAATCGTCCGCAAAGCGCGACGCTGATCCACCAAATCCGCAGCCGGCACAGGAGGGCGCTGAGTCTTCGCCGTTCCGCCGGTATGGCCTTGCGCACGGAGCTGCGGTGTTGCCTGGGTCGAAGGAGCCTGGGAACGATTCTGGGTAAACGGAGCCTGGGCAGACGGAGTTTGAACCGACGCATGGCCCTGATTTTTTGTGCGGGCCGATTGCTGATCGACGACGGCCTTTCCCTTCATGGTCCACAGCTCTGCGCTGTCGGTCATCAAAATCTTGATGAGATTGCGCTGCGATTGAATGACCGAGCCTTGCTCGACGATAAGCATCGTCATCAGACCGTAGGAGAGAAGGAACACTACGGTGAGCAATGGCACGAGGGATCGTTTCTTCTTTGGAACCGCGATCGGCATCACCGATGTGGAACCGAACAAAGTGGTCAAGTAGCACCCCGGCCTGGCTTCACAAAGGCAGGCACAAGTGAGTTTGCAGCTTGTCAGCCAATGGAGTGGGTGGCCGTAACATATTGACTTAGCTTGGTTTAGTGCGACTTACCGGATGCAGATGGCCGATTCAAAGTGCAATCCGATGCACATAATGAGCAGGGCAACTGTTGGCCGACCAAGCCGACGGCCTCGGAAACGACCGCCAGTTGCGGGTTTCCAGGAGATAGGACTCCACTGGCGAGCCTGGCCAAGGCTCATTTTCCGGCCAACAGGAGTTTGGCGATGGTCGCCAGCTGCATGTTGGACGTGCCTTCGTAGATCTTGCCGATCTTGGCGTCGCGCCAAAACTTCTCGACGGGATAATCTTTGCTGAAGCCGTAGCCACCGTAGATCTCGATGGCAAGCGAAGTGACGCGCTCGGCCACTTGCGACGCAAACAGCTTGGTCATCGCCGCTTCCTTCACGAAATTCGCGCCTGCATCCTTCATGCGGGCGGCGTTGTAGACCATGAGCCGCGCGGCTTCAATCTCGGTGGCCATCTGCGCAATCTGGAACTGGATGCCCTGAAACTCCGCAATGGCCTTGCCGAATGCCTTGCGCTCCAGAGTGTACTTCGCGGCAAACTCCCAGGCCCCGCGCGCCAGACCGATCATCTGCGCGCCAATGCCGATGCGGCCTTCATTTAGAGTTTCAATCGCAATCTTGTAACCTTTGCCGGTTTCGCCCAACACGTTCTCTTTAGGCACGCGGCAATCTTCAAGAATCAGTTCGCAGGTCGAAGAAGCGCGGATGCCCAGCTTGTCTTCCTTCTTGCCCACACTGAATCCCGGGAAGTCCTTTTCTACTAAGAATGCGGTGATGCCCTTGTATCCCGCCGCGGGGTCGAGCGTTGCGAACAGGACGAACAGTCCGGCTTCCTTGGCGTTTGTGATCCACAGCTTACGGCCACTGAGCACGTATTCGCTGCCTTTGAGTTCGGCGCGCGTCTGCAGCGCAAAGGCGTCAGAACCGGAACCGGCCTCGCTCAAGGCATAGGCGCCCACAGTGTCGGCCGCCATCTTCGGCAGATAGCGCTTCTTCTGCTCAGCGTTGCCCCATCGCAGAAGAGCATTATTGACCAGTGTGTTTTGTACATCGACCACCACGCCGGCGGATGCGTCGACGCGTGACAGTTCTTCTACCGCCAGGATCGCCTCAAAGAACTTCGCGCCACCGCCGCCATACTGTTCAGGAATTTCGATCCCCATCAGCCCGAGTTGGAAGAATTCGTGGATGAGATCTTCGTTGAAGATGCCTTTCTCGTCCATCTCCTTCACCAGCGGACGAAGTCTCTCGTCAGCAAACTGGCGAATGTTGTCGCGGAAAAGAATTTCGTCTTCGGTGAGGGTTGTTAGGGGCATAGGAAGAGCGGATTGCAAGGTTGCTTCGGGCATGCGGATACCTTCAAACGGAGGAATAGCAAACCTTGAATTTTAGCACTCTTGGAATGTCTGGGCGCGGCCTAACCCTCAGCTGCGGCGCGAATGCACGAGCTTTAGCGTGTCCGCCTGCAGAATGCGTTGAATCTGATTGCGAGCGTGTACCGACCATGGCCCCGTAGTATCGAGCTTGATGTAGGCCTGCCAGTGTTTCAGCGCCTTGCGCGGCTCGCGGGTTTTTTCGTAGGCGAGCGCAAGGTTGTAGTGCGCGTCGGCGTAAGTGGGAGCTAGCTGGATCGCCATCTTGTAAGTCTGGATGGCCTCCTGCACGCGCCCCGTCTCGTCGAGAACATTGCCGAGATCGAAGTAGGCCAGAGCGTAGCGCGGGTCCGCCTCCAACGCGGCTCGGTAGTGTTTTTCTGCCAGTGAGAAATCCTGGCGGTTGTAGTAGAGCGTGCCCAGATTGATATGCGCGGCGGCGTGGCCGGATTCAAACTCGAGCACTTTCTGGTAAGCGGCCAGCGCTTCGGTCTGGGTCGTCGGATCCTCTTCCAACGCGATGCCGCGGGCGAACCAGACAGCGGCATCGTTCTCCTGCGGACTGGAATCCGGCGTGGGAATCGGCGTGCTGGTGACAACCTTCTCTCGAGTCGCGAAGTCCATCACGAACTGTCCCGCGATCGGCTCCAGCAGCCTGCCCTCATGGCGGAAGGCAACGCGATGCTTGTTGGTGGAAGAGACTCCGGCATCGACCAAAGGATTTCCCATGCCCGAAGCTTGCTGCTGCATCGCCTCGAGCGACTGCCGGATCACCGCGGGCCGGACCCTCATGGCGCACAGGTCGCGAACCTTCTTAACCTTCAGCAGATCGGAAAAGGAGTAGGTCGTCGAGGCAGCAATCAACTCCGCGCGCTCCCAGTTGGCCAACTGGCGCGGCGTGAGATGAAGAATCCTAAGTAAATCGGCTCGGCTATACACGACTTTATGCAACCGCTCCCACCGGAATCGCACAGGAAGGTTACGCGGCTATTATCTGCAACTTCCGGTTGCAAACGCAACTGCAAACGCTTGTGGAAATCTGAGGAGAACCTGGTTGATTTACATGCAACGGAAATGGTGCAAGCGCTTCAACCACCCACGAATCTTGTCATTCCGATCGAAGCGAGGAATCCTGGTGTTTGCCTACACCACCACAGCTGCCTGATATTCCTCGTAAGTCCCCTTAAAGTCGGTGATCTTGTGGTCACTCTCGAAGTGCCAGATGCGAGTCGCGACCTCGTCGATCAGATCATGATCGTGCGATACCAGGAATACCGTCCCCTGATAGCGCTGCAAAGAGATGTTCAGCGCATTGATGGCTTCAAGATCCAGGTGATTCGTAGGCTCATCGAGTACTAGCACGTTCGGCTTTTGCAGCATCAGCTTGCAGAAAAGCAGCCGCGCCGCTTCGCCCCCGGAAAGAACGTCGGTCGATTTCGTGGCTTCGTCGCGGGCGAACAGCATCTGCCCCAGCAAGCCGCGGATCTCCTCGCTGACCGCCGCGGGATTCCACTGATGCAGCCACTCCAGCACCGTTGTGCCGCCTTCGATCAGGCTACGGTGGTCCTGCGCGAAGTATCCGATCGACGCCTCGTGTCCCCAGATCACTTTGCCGGCATCGACAAACGGGCCCTCGTAGCCGCTGGTCTTGCGCAGCTCCGTTTCGGGCGTGGTCGGGGAATTCGCCAGCAACGCGTTCACGAGCGTGGTCTTCCCTGCCCCGTTGCGCCCCATCAATGCGATTCTTTCCCCACGCGTGATGCTGGCGGTAAAGTCGCGAATGACCCGCTTGTCGCCGTAAGCCTTGCCCAGGTGTTCCACTTCCAGAATGTGCTTGCCCGAAGGCCGCTTCTGCTCGAACTTGATGTAAGGGCGCGCGATGTTAGACTTCGCCAGTTCCGTAACCTGCAGCCGTTCCACTTCCTTGCGCCGCGATTGCACCTGGCTTGACCGCGTGCCGGCGGAGAACCGCGCGATGAACTCGTTCAGCTGTGAAATCTTTTTTTCGCGCTGCGCGTTCTGCGATTCAATCTGCGAGCGCACCTGCGTCTTCGCCAAAACCATCTCGTCGTACGATCCGGTGTAAGTGATGATGGTTTCGTAATCTATATCTGCGATGTGGGTGCAAATGCTGTTGACGAAGTGCCGGTCGTGCGAGATTGCGATGACCACGCCATCGTAGGCATTCAGAAATCCCTGCAACCAGTGGATCGAATCCAAGTCCAGGTTGTTTGTAGGCTCATCCAGCAGCAGTGCCTGGGGATGCCCGAACAAGGCCTGCGCCAGCAGCACTCGGACTTTCTGTCCGCCTTGCAGTTCGCTCATCTTGCGGGAATGCGCCTCGTCCGGAATATCCAGACCTTGCAACAAGATCGCGGCGTCGCTCTCCGCTGTGTAGCCATCTTCTTCGCCGACAATGCCCTCGAGTTCGCCGAGCTTCATGCCGTCTTCGTCGGTCATGTCGTGTTTGGAATAAATTGCGTCGCGCTCCTGCATGGCCGCCCACAGGCGCTTATTGCCCATGATGACGGTGTCGATCGCAGTGAAGGCATCAAAGGCAAACTGGTCCTGGCTCAAAACCCCGAGCTTGCGCGGACGCACTACCGTTCCCTTTTGCGGCTCCAATTCGCCGCTCAGCAGCTTCATAAAAGTGGACTTGCCCGAGCCGTTGGGCCCGGTCAGGCCATAGCGCTTGCCCGGGGTAAACGCCGTCGAAACTTCGTCAAACAGTATTTTGGCGCCGTAGCGCATGGAAACATTACTGACTGAAAGCATGATTGGTTGTGCAACTCTTCTTAGGACTGCGGGGAATTTCCGCCAAAACGGTACGCAGCTGTTAGTAACTAGAATACCATGCTGCTCTAAGTCCGCGACTTACTTTTGGTCGAGCAGAGTCCGAACTTTGTGCGCCAGCGTATCCAGGGAAAAGGGCTTTTGCAGGACGGCGGTTTGCACGCTGACACCCCCGCCGCCTAAGGCTTCGTGGTCAGGATAACCGGACATGAACAAAACTTTGATTTCCGGACGCATTTTCTTCAGGCGGTCCGCCAACTCTTTACCCCCGAGGTTGGGCATGGCCATATCGGTCACCAGAAGGTGGATGAGTTCTTCGTGGCCTTCGGCACTTCGCAGAGCCTCAGTGCCGTCCATCCCGTGTAAGACCTTGTAGCCTTGCCGCTGAAGAAATTCACAAGCCAACTCGCGGATCCCGGTCTCATCCTCCACAAGAAGGACGGTCTCCGTACCCTTGGGAGCTGCAGCGAGATCTTCTCGTATCTCGGAGACCTGCAGCGCCGTTCTGTTCTCTGCCGCTTCTGCCCAGGCTTCTTCTGCCGATGGGAGATAGATTTCGAAAGTCGTGCCCTTTCCCGGCTGGCTATCGACGCGGGTCCAACCGCCAGTCTGCCTAACCACTCCGTAAACAATGGGCAGGCCCAGGCCGGTCCCTTTCCCGGGCTCTTTGGTAGTGAAGAAAGGTTCAAACATGTGGGCCAGCGTTTCACTATCCATTCCAACGCCGGTATCGCTAACTGTCAGCATTACGTAACGGCCCGGCACTGCTCCATCGCGAAGCCGGGGGTCGAGGTCACTAAATTCCGCATTCTTTGTTTCAATCACCAACTGTCCTCCCTGCGGCATCGCGTCCCGGGCGTTCACCGCAAGGTTCATGATCAGTTGCTCCATTTGTCCCGGATCAGCCTTAATCGGCCGAAGCTGCGGACCCGGCACCACTCGCAAAGCAATGTTTTTTTCGATCAGGCGCTCCAGCATCTTGGCCACTTCGGCCAAGACTTCATTCAAGTTCATCACTTTCGGTTGCAATACCTGCTTGCGGCTGAAGGCCAACAACCGGCCAGTGAGGCTGGCTGCCCTGGTCACCGCATGTTCAATGCCCAGGGATTCTTTTTGTGCTAGATCGTCCGGAGCAAGCCCAGCTCGCAACCGCTCATTGTGAGCCTGAATGAGCATGAGAAGATTGTTGAAGTCGTGAGCGACACCACCGGCCAAGAGCCCTACTGCCTCCATTTTCTGCGAATGCAGGAGCTGATCTTCCAGACGTTTCCGCTCTGTGATGTCATACATCACTCCTTGCATCAGGCATGGCTGGTCCTCTGCCGTGGGCAACATGACGGCCTCGTCGCGGAACCACAGAACCCTGCCGTCGCGAGCAAACATGCGGTATTCCGCCTGATACAGATCGCGGTTTTTCTGAAAGCGCGCTTCGGCCGCCAAGGTGCTTTCGCGGTCTTCGGTATGGATGCGGCTGATCCAATTCGCGGGTTCAGAGAGCCAATCCGCGGGCGAAAATCCGAGCATCGACTCGATCTGAGGGCTCACATAGTGCCAGCGTCCGAGGGGACCGAGTTCGGCGACGTAGGTGACAGCGGGCAGGCGCTCCACCAATGTGCGATAACGGCTCTCCGCCGACTTGAGTTCCGCCCGGGCGCGATCCCATTCCATGGCAACCGCAGCAAGATGAGTGGCGTGGGCAATGAGTTGTAGATGCGACGCGTCCGGCGTGCGCGGCTCACGATAGTAGATGGCAAAGGTTCCCAGGATGCCGCCGTCCTGCGAGGCGATCGGAGTCGACCAGCAAGCCCGTAGTCCATGTGGAAGAGCCAGATGGCGGAAGTCCGCCCACAGGGGATCGGTGGCTATATCAGAAACGATGACCGCCTCGCGCCGATAGGCGGCGGTACCGCAGGATCCCGCACAGGCGCCGATCTGAATGCCGTCAAGGATCTGGTTGTATTCTTTCGGCAGCGATGGCCCGGCACCGTGGCGCAGAGTCTTACCATCGGAATCCAACAGGAGAACCGAGCACAATAGACCTTTATGATGCTTCTCGATGTTCGTGCACAAGGTTTCCAGGATCTCAGGAAGCGGTGCATGGGCCATGACCATGGCCAGAACTTTTACGTCGAGGCGCGCCAAGGCTTCGGGTGACTCCTGCGGTGCTTCGACTGCCTTCCGCGCTCCAATAGACATCTGCTTCTGCAATCTTCCTTTGAACGTAATTGAACAGGCCGGTCCTACCGGGGCGAGAACGGCACCCGCGCTGAATATCTATTATTGATGATGAGTCGGTGGGAGCACCTGGATACGACACAATCCGGGGTTACATCGGTAACCGCAAGTCGTTTGCAAGCAAAGGGGAAATGCGACCGGCCACTAGCGTCCACCGCTGAGTTCGCGGACAATCGCTCCGACGAACTGTTTTGCGTCGCCGAAGAGCATCAGGGTGTTATCGAGGTAGTAGAGGGGGTTGTCGATGCCGGCAAAACCGGGGCTCATGCTGCGTTTGATCACCATCACCGTGTGGGCTTTGTCGACATCGAGGATGGGCATGCCGTAGATCGGACTGGAAGCGTCCGTGCGCGCGGCCGGGTTGGTCACGTCGTTGGCGCCGATCACCAGAGCGACATCAGTTTGTGGGAAGTCGCCGTTAATCTCCTCCATCTCTATGAGCCGGTCGTAAGGAATGTCGGCCTCAGCGAGCAGCACGTTCATGTGGCCGGGCATGCGTCCCGCGACCGGATGGATGGCGAAGCGAACTTCGACTCCCTTCTTCGTCAGGATGTCATAAAGTTCCCGGACCTTGTGCTGCGCCTGAGCCACCGCCATGCCATAGCCGGGGACGATGACAACTTTGTTTGCCGCAGCCAGAATCGCCGCCGATTCTTCCGCCGTGGCGCTGTGCACCGGACGAGCTTCCTGCCCACCGGCTGCCGAGGCCTGCACCTGGCCAAAGGCTCCAAACAGCACGTTTGTGAACGACCGGTTCATCGCCTTCGACATGATGACGGAAAGAATCAGTCCCGAAGAACCGTCGAGCGCGCCAGCAATGATCAGCAACTTGTTCTGCAGGACGAATCCCATGGCCGCTGCGGACAATCCGGCATAGCCGTTCAATAGCGAAATGACGGTCGGCATGTCGGCGCCGCCAATGGGGATGATGAGAAGAATCCCGAAGATCAACGACAATCCAACGATCAGCGGAAAGAATTGTTTCGCGTCGGGATGCAAGACCAGGTAAACCGCGCTCCCGATGGCGACGGCCATCAGCAAGAAGTTAACGAAATTCTGTCCTTTGTAAGTGATCGGACGCTGAGGCAGGATTTCCTGCAGCTTTCCTGCCGCCATCAAGCTGCCGGTAAAGGTCAGCCCTCCGAGAATTACTTCCATGGAGAGCACTGACAATCCGAACTTCGAGTTGCTCTGTGTCCCCAGATAGAACTCCGCTGTGCCCACCAGGGTGACGCATAGTGCTCCGAAGGCATGGCTGAGCGCGGTTCGCTGAGGCACTGCTGTCATCTGTACCATACCCAGCGGAATGCCGATGCCGCTGCCCAGCACGAGTCCGACGGCGATCCACTTGTAGTCGACGATGCCGTGGTGGAGCAGCGTTCCGGCGATGGCCAGCACCATGCCGATTTCACCCGCCCAAATCCCGTGACGGGCGGTAGTGGGCGAACTCATCCACTTCAACGAGAGAATAAACAGGGCGCTGGCAATCAGATACACGCCTTCGATCACGTAGGGGCTTGCGGCGAGCTCGTTCATGGTTGTGTTAATGAAATCCGCTGAGTCTGCTGAACTATTTGTTAGGACGGCTGCTCTTGAACATCTTCAGCATGCGGTCCGTAATAAAGAATCCGCCGACCACGTTGCTGGTGGCGGCCACGATCGCGATCGTGCCCAGCACAGTCGCGAATGTACTCTTGCGCTCGCCCACCATAACAATCGCGCCCACCACGGCAATTGCGTCAAGCGCGTTAGTCAGCGACATCAGCGGAGTGTGCAGCAACGGCGAAACATGACGGATGACTTCGAAGCCAATGAAGCAGGCCAGCATGAAAATGAACAGTGCATCGATCAGGTTGGAATTCATGCAACCCCCAGTTCTCAGTTCTCGTTTCTCAACTCTCAACAAAACCTTGCCAGAGCAAATGCCCTGACATTTATCCACCCGCGGCAACCAGCGCCGGCAGTTTGAAAAACTCGCGCACTCGCGCGTTCACGATTTCACCACCGCACGTGACTATAGTTTCGCGGATAATCTCATCCTGCATGTTCAGTTGCAGCTTGCCGTCTTTGACCATATAGGCAAGAAAAGTCGCGACATTGCGGGCGTACATCTGGCTGGCATGGTAAGGGACGCTGCTGGCCAGATTGATCGCGCCGATGATCGTTACACCGAAGGCCTTCACAGTTTCGCCGGTGCGTGTGAGTTCGCAGTTTCCACCGCGCTCCGACGCCAGATCAACGATCACAGAGCCCGGCGCCATCCCTTTGACCATCTCGGCGGTGATTAGCACCGGCGACCTCTTGCCTGGAATCACGGCCGCAGTGATCACGACGTCGCTCTCCGCTACTACGCGGGTCAGGAGTTCGCGCTGCCGGGCGTAGAAAGTTTCGTCCTGGGCAGTACCGTAGCCACGGGCGTCCTGAGCGTTCTGAGCTTCGAGCGGCAGCTCAACGAACCGTCCGCCGAGGCTCTGCACCTGCTCTTTCGCGGCGGGGCGCATGTCGTACGCCGAAGCCACGGCGCCCAACCGGCGCGCGGTCGAGATGGCCTGCAGTCCCGCCACTCCGGCGCCGATTACGAACACGCGCGCCGGCGTGATGGTGCCGGCGGCCGTCGTCATCATGGGAAAGATTCTGATGGATGTTTCGGCAGCCAGCAGCACCGCTTTGTAACCGCAGATCGTCCCCATGGAAGACAGCGCATCCATGCTTTGTGCACGCGTAGTGCGCGGCACCAGTTCGACCGAGAACGAAGTCACGCCGGCTGCGGCGATCTGCTGCACCACTTCGGCAGAACCGAAGGGGCGCAGAAATCCAATCAGCACTTGATCGCGTCGCAGCAACGGAAGGTCAGCCTTGCCCGTCGCATCATTGGAGCCGTAGCAAAGCACCTGCACAATAACGTCGGCGGCGCCGAACACGGCCGCGCGATCGGGAAGAATCTTTCCACCCTTATCGATGTAAGTCGAATCAGGATAGCCTGACCCCTCGCCCGCTCCCGATTCCACAACCACTTCCAGTCCCGCCTTCGCCAGGGTAGGGATGACCGCGGGAACCAGCGCAACCCGGCGCTCTCCGGGATAGCTTTCCTTGGGAACTCCAACAATCACACGGTTGTCCTTTCCCTGAGTGCGAATACTACAGAACCAAATCCATAAGAGTCTGTGACGCCCATCACATACTACTGGAATCAGCGTACTGCAATCAGCATCCCAGGACCCAAAACAGTATCAGAAAGAACGGAGAACTTAAAAGCGGCACACCATCCGGCGGCGCCAACGAAGAGATCACGCTTCCGGCGATCGACCGGATCGTAACTGTGGTGGAAGGCAAAAAGATTGTTGAGGCGTGAAAGCCGGTCGCTCCTCCGAGTTGTCACCGCAAGAGAACGACCGGCCTTCGTTTTTCAAATATCTACTGCTGAGGTGGTGCGCCACCCTCCGGCGGACCGCCGTGACCGTTGTGCATCCCTTCGTGCTTGTTGGCCTGCATTTCGTCCCACTTCTTCTGCTGTGTAGCGTCAAGCACGCCGCGGATCTGGTCGTCGGTACTCTTGCGGATATCCATCATCTTGGCATGGCGATCCTGTTGCGAAAGAGAAGAGTCCTGGTGCAGACTCTCCATCTGCGAGTGCTCCGACTGCAGGGCATCCTGCACTTTGGTTTGCTGATCAGAGGTGAGGTTGAGTTTCTTGGTCAGTTCGGCCGTACGCTTGGCGGGATCGGGCGGACCGTGATGGCGCCCACCATTGTCCTGCATAGGAGCGGACTGCCGCATCGTATCTTGAGCGCCCGCGAAAGGCACCGCGATCGAAATCAGACCGGCCGCGGCAAGAATGAGCAGGGACTGTTTGAGCATGGGATCTCCTTTTCAAAGCAATTCTATCTACACCTATAAACGGAATTATGAACCGAGAGTTGCGCAAGAAACCAGGATTCGCACAATCTTTGCATAACTTTACGAAGGCGACCTTCAATCCGGGATACGGCTAAAGGGAGCAGACAGCAGATCGCAGCAAATCGATTCGCAAGTGCTTGAAAGAATGGAGCCGACGAGCGGACTTGAACCGCTGACCTGCCGATTACGAATGTGACGGGTACCGAGCATCTTCAAGCACTTGGCAGAATCTCCGAGCAGGACACAGCATTGTAGAATCAATGAGTTACAAAATCGTGGGTAGTAAATATCCCGGGATAAAGCCCCTTCAATTGGAACGTCGTCTTCGGACGGG